>FUFK010045288.1_pt1 | contig 37279 bp, 38 predicted proteins | sample 1021851 | NCBI WGS metagenome assembly FUFK01 (sample SAMEA51879418, study PRJEB19060) | metagenome | reverse complement strand
CGAGTTGTAGGATTCGAACCTACGACCCCCTGCGTGTAAAGCAGGTGCTCTAACCAACTGAGCTAAACTCGCGAAGATCAATAGAATATAATAATTTTATATGGAAGACTACTCTCAAGACACTATTCAGCAAAGAGAAATTCACTCAGTCACTGAAATAAATCAGACGGCAAGTGATTTCTTAAATGAAGCTTTTCCTCCTATTTGGGTAGCTGGAGAAATTTCAAATTTTAGAGAATATGGTACATCTGGTCATTGGTATTTCTCAATCAAAGACTCTAGTTCTGTTCTTAGCTGCACTATGTTTAGACTTCAAAACAGCAATCTTAGATTCAAGCCCAAAGAAGGTGATCAAGTAATTCTTCAGGGCAAATTATCTATTTATNCAAAATCTGGAAGATATCAATTAATAACAAGCAAAATGGAACTTGCTGGTTTTGGTGAGTTAATGCGCAAGTATGAGCTTCTAAAAAATAAACTTAATTCTGAAGGTTTGTTCTCGAAGAAAAACGAAGAGGATATTCCAGAAATTATTAATAATGTTGCTGTTTTGACTTCAAAGCACGGAGCAGCAGTTAGAGATGTAATTTCAACACTACAGAGAAGAGCCNCTCACATAAATATCACAATTGTGCCTTGTAAAGTGCAAGGTGAAGGCTCAGCAGAATCCCTGGTGGGCGCTTTAGAAAAAATTGAGCAACATCACAAAAATCAAGCATTTGATGCAGTAATCATATGTAGAGGTGGTGGTTCTATTGANGATTTNTGGAGTTTTAATGATGAANNATTATGTAGGCAAATAGCAAACTCCCCTATTCCAATAATTAGTGGNGTTGGNCATGAAACAGATTTTACCCTCACTGATTTTGTTTCAAATNTACGNGCNGCTACTCCNACNGCNGCAGCAGAAATTGTGAGTGAGGGAGCNAGTAATNTNAAAGATTANTTAGCTTTNCTNNAAGAAAGATTNTNGAAAGAANTAAAAANTAGTNTTTCTNTNGCTCGAGAAAATATTTCNACTTTAAAAAGNTTATTACGTTCNCCNAAACAAAGACTCGAAGANCAATACCAAAGGTTAGATNTAGCAACNGACAGNTTAATTGTTAACANTAAATTAAANCTCAATNACAAANGNAGNAATTTTGAAATTATCAANACACAATTAGAATCNCTNTCNCCTCTNTTAGATAGTTAAGAATNANAANNGTNNNGTNANAAACNTATTTAATTCNTTATNTGAAAAACAANAAGNAATANTTANAAACAAAAAACAAGNAATNAATCTNCTNCANGANAAGNTNNTAGCTTTNAANCCNAGTNAGATTCTGANNAGNGGNTATTCGATNACTTTTAANGAAAAAGGTGAAGCTATTAGATNATGNNNATAANNTTGAATNAAGGNCAAATNGTTGTAACTCAGTTAGCTAAAGGTAAGTTTAAATCAAGAGTNGAAAATTAAATNCTCGTTGCTTCAATNAATGATTCGTATGTCTGTGGTGTGATCAGAGTTTCGATGATTTCATTATTTTTAATTATGTAAGTAGTCGGTACATGTACAGGTATTTCCATGCCCCAGACATCTCTGGGGTCAGTTTCCATATTATTAAATTCAACTTTAAACTTTTTAATAAGTCTATTAACTTCTTCAGTCTCCAGCACATCAAACTGATCAAAGTGAAATCCTAAAACTACAACATCTTCTAGCTCATTTAATTTATTGAAATATGGCATTTCCACAATACATGGTGGGCACCAGTCAGCCCATATATTAAGAACAACTGTTTTTTCTTTGAGCGCTTGTGAAGATAGCCCTCCTCCTTGAGAGATCTCTATATCTTGCTTTGAACAAGAAACTAAGAAAAGTGCAGCTAAAAAAATTAATACTCTCATACAGCTATTATATCTGAGGACAAGTTAAGTAAAGTAAAGCAAAAGTTTGATGGTTAAGATTTATCTGATTACAATGACAGTTCAGATAATTTATTAAAAGGAAAAAATGCCAACAACTAAGAAAACTACAAAAACAAAAAAAGTTAACAAAGACAGTTTTTTTGATAAAGCTGGAAACGCACTAAAGACAACATGGAGCTATATCTCAACAGGACGAGATTACTTCTGGAAAGGTATAAGGTTTACTCTGGCTACAGGTATCTTCTTATTCGTGGTAATTACCGTAGTTTCAAGCCTCATAAGCCCTTTATGGCAAACATCAGATGAAATTGATCCTGAGGGTAAAGTAGTTGTATTTAGTCCTTCTGGTGTAGTTGTAGATCAAGAACCAGTAAGCAGGCCTTCTGAGTGGTATGAAGAAGCTCTAAATAATTCATTAGGAGGTTTTGGTGCTCAACCAACAACTCCAAGATTGTATGAATATCGAATGCTGATGAAATTCTTTGATGATTTCAAAAACGACGATCGCGTAACTGCCATGATATTTGATCCAACAGGATTAGGCATAAACCCTGCATACGCCCTACCACTGGCAAGAAAAATTAAAGAAGCTGTTGATTCTGGCAAAGAGATTGTCGTAAGAGGTTTCTTTTTCAATGACACAACTTATATGATCGCGTCAGGTGCATCTGAAATCAGTTCAAAAAAAATTAGCTCATTTGATATCGATGGTTTCGGAGGAGCGGCACCCTATTACAAAAATTTCTTTGANAAGTTTTTGATTACACCAAGGATTTTTACTGCTGGAGGCTGGAAAACAGGGCCAGAACAGTTCACAAGAGAATCAATGAGTGAAGAAGAAAAGGAAAACAGTAAATATATTTTTAGATGGTGGGATAAGTACAAAGAGTTTGTCCTGGAAAATAGGGATGTTGACCTTCAGTGGGTTGCGGATGAAAGCTATCAAGATTTAATTTCAGGTAAAACAAAATTTGCAAACGCAGCACTTGAATGGGGTCTTATTGATGTGATGGAGGAAACAGAGGATTTTGATAAAAGAATGATAGAGAAATTTGGTGCTAGTGAGGATGATGAAGAGGAGCTTAATGCTGTTTACTTCAGGGATTATTTAGCATCATTTGAAGAAGAGTTGCCAAGTAAGTCAAAAAACGTTGTAAGAGTAATAACAGCTGAAGGAACGGTAGCACAAGGTGATATTACTTATGGATGGATGGGTTCTGCCGGAATCAAGAAAATGTTTGAAGATGCAGTAGAAGATGAAAATACAAAAGCTATTGTGTTAAGAGTAAATTCAGGTGGAGGTTTAAGTATCTCAGCTGATTATATGAGAATGGCAATTCAAAAAGCTAAAGACAAAGGTATACCATTGGTTACTTCAATGGGCTTTATAGCAGCATCAGGAGGATATTCAATTTCTTCACCTGCAGAAAAAATCTTTGCTGAGGAAGATGCAATTGTGGGTTCAATAGGTGCTTATTTGACTGCATATTCATTTGAGAAAATATATGATTGGCTGGGAATTAATACTGACGGCTTTTCAACAACAAAATATGGTGCATTCGATGAAATGGGTCAAGATTGGCCAGAAGATATAGTCAATATTTTTCAAGCATCCTTAGATGAAGGTTATGAGGAATTTGTAACAACAGTATCAGAAGACAGAAACCTTCCGATGGAACAAGTTTTAGATCTTGCACAAGGAAAAGTATACCTGAGTGATCAAGCTCTTGAACTTGGTTTAGTTGATGAAATAGGAACTCTTGAGGATGCAATTACTTATGCTGCTGAGGACCTTGCTGAGCTTGAAGATTATCGAGTTATGTATGTTACACCTCCAATGCCAAGTGCGAATCCCTTCGAGTTTAAGTTGGAGTTCAGCCAATATCCATTAATCAACTTAATTGTGAACAATACTTTGAATAGAGAAAAAAAATCTATTCAGGCTATGTCTTATGACAATATTTACAAATATTGTTTTGAGTGCGAATTCACAGATTAATTTTTGTTCAAAAAAGAGGCAGCTGATATCTTTGTTGGCTGCTTTTGTTCAGAGTAAAGAAATTTATCAAAATCTTGCATTGCGGTTTTAATAGAGAGGAAATCTCTTTTTATTCTTGTGGAGAAATAATTTATTAAATCTTCTGAGTAATTTAGCTTAAGTTTGGTAACAACAAAATTTAAACACTCGACAACGTCATCATCTGCTATTGAATTAATCCTATATTGTTTAAATGCCTTAAGCCTCGAAACCAAATCAGGTAAAAACTCAAAACTATCAGGGTGAGTTGAAGAGGCAAATAATAAATTTGTTGAAGAATCTTTACATTGATTTATTAAATTAAAAATTTGCACTTCAAGTGGCTTTGCTGTTTGATCAACATTGTCCAGACAGATTAAATCGAAATTGCTTAATTCATCAAAATAATTTTTTTCTTTATTAAGTGATGCAATATCGATGTATATCAGCTGGAGATTTTGTAAAAGCTCATGATTAAGAATGCTATTCAATAGGAATGTTTTGCCATTTCCACTATCAGCAGTTAAAAAAACATTTTGACTTTCAGCACCATTCAAAAAATTCTCTAGTTCTGATTGAAGAGGTTTATTTTTTGACGAAAAGAAGAAATTATCTAAATTTGCTTCGTAATCTCTTCCAAAATCAAAAAAAAGTTGTTTTTTGCGATTGATATTTTTCATATATTTTTAAATGCGCCCAAGCTTGCTAAAAATTTTGCTGCATCTTCTAACTCTAAGTAGCTCTCGTATTCGAGTTCAATTGATTCATCGTTTACTTTTAATACTCTGAAATTTAATATATCTGTGCTCTCAGAAAGTTTGTTAAAAATTGATTCGATCTCTTCAATCTTTAAGTTTGGTTGGAATGATGCTGTAAATGTTCTTTTTACAACTTCATTATCTACCTTAACGACTTCATTTATGGCTTCGTTTAAAAGTGTTGCTGAAAAACTAAAATTATTATTTATAAGCACATTGGAGGTTTTTGGAAAGCTGTAACTCCAATTATTGAGATCGAACCTATCNACAAGCATAAGCAACCAATTATTTTCTTCCTCTTGATCTATTTGAATTAACAATTCCTCTACCTTATAGCCAGTTTCTGGAAATTTCTCTAAATATTCAAATTCAAGCTGAATATTTTGATTTAATTCTGATAAAAGCTTGGCATTCGAAAGTTCATTTTGAAAATTTTTGTTATCAATAATGAAAAAATTAGAGTCATTAAAAAATGAATCATTTGCGGCAATATAGATCCTTGTTTTTCCTTTAAAACTAAAAAATGGTACAGAATTATTTACAAAAAACTCTTCAATACTATCTTTATTGAATTTCAATTCTATCAATCTCAAATCATTGAATTTTTTTATTTGGTATCCTATAAAATGCTCAGTAGGCTCAATTTTTAGACCTGTATCAGTAATAAAGCTTTCACTTACACCATATTTTCTGTAAATTCTGTTTTCTGATCCTTTTATAACTTGTTCAATATTGTTCAATTTATCGTAGCTGTCATACAGAAGAAGAAAATTATCTGAGATCTGTCCATTTAGGTTGAAACTAAAAGACAGAAAGGTCAGTATAATTGCTATAAATTTATGTAATTTCTTAAGAAACATATTTTTAAGATTAATCTATTTTATGACAAAAAATAAAAATAACTATAAAGACTCAGGCGTAAATATTGAAGAAGGTCAAAAATTTATTGATGACATCAAAAATTTATCTTCAAAGATCAATCCAAAATATTCATTAGGCCACATAGGTGGTTTTTCTGGTTATGTTGAAATTCCGAAAAACATTTCAAATCCTGTTTATGCTTTAGCATGCGATGGAGTTGGAACAAAAATGCGTATAGCTTTGAGGCAAAATAATTTATCTACGATTGGAGTAGATCTTGTGGCAATGTGTGTGAACGATTTGATAGTCAGCGGTGCCAAGCCCATAGCTTTTTTGGACTATTACGGCTGTGATAATTTAGATCGTGCAAAAGGACAACAAATTTTAGAGGGCATTATTGATGGTTGTCTTCAGTCAGAGTGTGATTTAGTGGGAGGTGAAACTGCTGAAATGCCGAATCATTACAATGAAGGTAACTTCGATCTTGTAGGTTTTTCGATGGGTGTTAACTCTAAAGATAGCATTATTGATGGTTCTAAAATTGAAGAAGGCAACGTAATTTTAGGGCTTCCNTCTTCGGGCTTTCACTCAAANGGTTTTTCNTTAATTAATAATATTATTGATAAAGACACATCCGATGAAATTTTAAATAAACTTTTAACGCCAACTAAGATATATGTTAAAGAAGTAATGACATTATTAGATCAAGTTGAAATTAATGGTATGGCGCACATTACTGGCGGAGGTTTTGAGGAAAATCTCTCAAGAGTTAATAATNATTTCACCATGAACATCGATAAAACTAGTTGGAATATGCCTGAAATATTTACTGAAATCCAATCGATGGGAAATATCCAGGATGACGAAATGTTTAAAGTATTTAATTGTGGAATAGGCTATGTCCTTATACTCTCAAAAGAAAATGCATCTACTGCCAAGGAAACCAATCAAAGCCTAGTTGAAATAGGTTTCGTTTCGAGAGAATCCGTTAATTTTAAATTTGTATGAAGATAATTGTTTTCTTCTCAGGAACTGGCACAAATTTAAAATCTATTCTTGAACATCAAAAAGAATATGATTATGAAGTTTGCTCATGTTTTACAAATAATCCTGAGGCAGCTGGATTATCTTTCTGCAAAGAATATAAGATTGATTGCAAAATAATTGACCATAAAAATTATAATGATAGAGAGGAATATGATGGTCTCATAAATTCTTATCTTGAAAATCTAAATCCCGATCTTATTGTTTTAGCTGGGTACATGAGAATTATGTCGAAATCTCTAGTTGATAATTNNTCGAAGGACAAATTGTGAACATTCATCCATCATTATTGCCAAAATATCCTGGTTTGAATACTCATAAAAGAGCTCTTGAAGCTAAAGATAAGACTCATGGCTCAACAATACATTTTGTTACAAGTGAATTAGATTCTGGCCCAATAATAAGGCAAGAATCATTTGAGATTGAACCATCTGATACTGAAGAAAGTCTAATTAATAAAGTGAAGGATTTGGAACATAAAATATACCCAGAAACTATTTCTCTTCTAATTAAATAATGAGATTTCTATCAAGCTTTTTTTTAATTTTTTCTCTTAATGCAGCAGAGTTTCAAAGCTATGATGCCAAATTTGTGTTTGAAACTAAATTTGGTGACTTTCCACTTAAAAGATATTTCGTAGTAAAAGAGCAAGAGATAAATACCAGAGTAAAGATGCAAATATTTTGGCTTCAGTATTCGTTAGATTCAAATTTTAAAATTGAAAATCAGCAAATTATATCTATCGATACCAACGTTAAAGACCCTTTTAGGGATCCACCCAAAAACTTTAAAGCATCATTTTCAAAAAATATTATTAATTCTAAAGAACTTGGAGATTTTGAACATACAGGTTCAGTATTAGAGCAACTTTCAAGCGATGTACAAGTTAGACTAAATGCAAAGTATGGTGTGAAAAACTATCAATTAAATATTTTTGATAATACTAAGGCTGAGGTTGTTTCAAAAAACTATAGACAATTGGAAAATGAGGTAGTTTCTACAAATTTTGGAGATATCGAGACAATCGTAGTGGTGGCAGAATCAGAAGATGTTGGACCAATTAAATATTACATTGCGCCCTCACTCGACTATATGATCATAAAAAGTNCAGCAACTTTAAAGAACGATGAAGAAAGAGTGCTTATTATTTCAGAGGAACCTAAGTTTTCGGGAGAGTAACTCCAGTTTGTCCCTGATATTTTCCACCTCTATCCTTGTAACTAGTTTCACAGATTTGATCAGACTCAAAGAAGATCATCTGTGCTACACCTTCATTTGCATAGATTTTTGCAGGTAAATTAGTGGTATTTGAAAACTCCAAAGTGACATGCCCTTCCCATTCTGGTTCGAGTGGCGTTACATTAACTATTATTCCACAGCGTGCATATGTCGATTTGCCCAGACATAAAGTTAGGACAGATCTTGGAATTTTGAAATATTCAACAGTTCTTGCTAAAGCAAATGAATTTGGAGGAATAATGCATTCCTCTGCAGTTACGTCCACGAAGCTTTTTGGATCGAAGCTTTTTGGATCTACGATTGACGAATGAGTATTAGTGAATATTTTAAATTCGTTTGAACACCGAACATCATATCCATAACTTGAAACACCATATGAAACTATTTTTTCACCATCCACTTCTCTAATTTGTTCTGATGAAAAAGGAGTAATTAATTGATTTTCTTGAGCCTGTTCAATAATCCATTTATCCGATTTAATAGCCATTAATTTATCTCTCTTCGACCCTGAATTGCTCTTCCTAAAGTTGTGTTATCTACATATTCTAATTCTCCACCCATTGGAACACCATAAGCGATTCTAGAAATCAGGATCTTATTCTCATTAAGCTGATCTTTTATGTAAAAAGACGTCGCATCACCCTCAATAGTTGGACTGGTTGCAATGATTATTTCATCTATATCAGCAGCCTTAACTTGCTCAATTAATTTAGGTATGCCAAGATCCTGAGGAGTAACACCATCAATAGGAGATAATCTGCCCATCAGAACAAAATATTTTCCTTTAAAGCTACCAGAATTTTCAATTGCTAAAACATCCGTCGGGCTTTCAACAACACAAATAATTTTTTTGGTTCGTTTTTCATCTGAGCATATATCACATATTGCTTCTTCAGTAAGATTTCGACATTCAGAACAGTTACGAATATTTTCAGCGGAATCATTAATAAGTCTTGCTAAATTTTTTCCACCCTCTCTATTTTTTTCTAAGATATGAAACGCCATTCTTTGAGCAGATTTTTCACCAATACCTGGAAGTATTTTAAAAGCTTGTATGAGCTGATTTAACAGACTATTTTCATTCTTCATGATCTACAACCATAATTTTATCCTCATCGATGTGTTCACCAAAATTATTTTTTAAATTTGCCAGTAAATCACTGTTTATGATTTCTTTTTTAAATTTTTCTATATCTTTTTTCCTCTGTTGTTCCCATTTTGACGAAGGCGTATTTTTTGCTTTTTCCGTCGATTCAATTTCAACTTTATATTTAGGAAAATTTAATCTTTTTAATGAATCTATAAGGTTTTGAATATTCTCTTCATTGATCCTGTCGGCAAACATTTCAGCACCTTCAAAATAAATAGTATCTCCCTCGACTTTTTGTATTTGCAGATTTGAAAAAAAAGCTCTTGATGGCCCANTTAAGTCTGTTTCATCAAAAACTTTAAGCCAAGTATTTGGAGTAAGCTGTTTCTCTGTGACTGGTTCTTCTTTAATCTTTTCTTCAGTTATTGGTTTAGGTGCTGTTTCTTTTTTTTGATCACTTTTTTCTTCTGATTTAGCTTGAGATCCAGAAACTTTTGCTTGTTTTAATTTAGGTTTTTTTTTTGAGCCAGATTTGGCTTCGTTTGAAAAAGTCAGGCATCGAAGAACTGATATATCAAAACAATCCCTAGTTTTGTCAGTGTGCTTGGCATCAACTAGCCCATTAGAGAAAAATTGATAGTATAAATGTAAGTCTTGTGTCGGATGATCACCGCTCAAAGTTGAATTTACAATTTTTTCATGCAGGTATCCAAGCGATCTATCAAAAAGTATTTCATAATTAACATCCAAGGATTGATAGCGTTTCAACTCGCCTATCACACTTGCGACATCATTTTTAAAAATTGCATCGAATAGTTTTGTTGTTGAAGATAAATCCAGCACACCATGTAGCTGCGAAATTGATTCTTCAGTAAGATTTCCATCACAGTGAGAGATAGCTTGATCGGATAATGTTAGAGAATCTCGCACTGATCCTTTAGCTAACTCTACTAGCAAATCTATTGATCTATCGTCAGAAGTAACTTTTTCTTCTTTAAAAATTTTCTTGATATTTTCTTTTATAAGTTCATCAGTTACCAGCTTTAAATTAAATTGCAAACACCTTGAAACTATGGTTTTTGGAATTTTATGAGTCTCAGTCGTAGCCATTATAAAAATCACATGACCTGGCGGCTCTTCTAAAGTTTTGAGCAAGGCATTAAAACTTTGCATTGAGAGCATATGCACTTCATCAATCAAATAAACTTTATATTTACCTTGTGATGGTCTGTATTGAACTGAATCAAGCAGCTCTCTCATATCATCTACACCTGTTCTTGAAGCTGCATCAATTTCAATTAGATCGAGATGAGAATTTTTTTGGATTTCAATGCAGTTTGAGCAAACACCACATGGATTGCCATTTTCCTCGTCGTAATTAGAACAATTTAAAGCTTTAGCAAAAAGTCTTCCAAGTGTAGTCTTACCAACACCTCTTGTGCCAGAAAATATATAGCCATTATGAAAATTTTTGTTTTTGATTATGTTACGAAGTGCTACAACAGCATTATCCTGTCCGATAACTTCTGAAAATGACTTAGGTCTGTATTTATTTGCAAGTGCCATTAATCGAATTCTTTAAGAGCGTTTTTTATTATTTCATAACTAAACCCCCTATAGGCCAAAAACCTTAAAATCTTTTCTTTTTCTTTAAAATTTATCTCTTTATTTCTTCTTTTTTTGTTGAATTGGGTTAAACATTTGTCTTCCCAATCAATTTCCAGTGAATAGATATCGTATTTATCCGATGGTATGCCTTTCTTAGTTAAATACTGAGAAATGTAATTTGGTCCGTAGCCTGATTCAGCTTTGGACCTGATGAATGCTGAGGCAAATCTTTTGTCATCAAGAAAGTTAGATGTTATTAATCTTTCAATAACATCTTTAAGGTCGTTAGGATCAGGATTAAATCGTATTAGCTTATTTCTTAACTCACTGACTGAGTGCTCTCTTCTTGAGAGTATATCGAGAGATTTATTCCATAGGTCTGATGCGTTCAATCATCTAATTATAAGGTACAACTCTTGCCTTGCCACCAGATCTTACAATTCTCACTTTATCGCCAGCTCTAAATGAATAATCTACNTCNTCNGGCATTTCCTGGACTATTGAAACTTCTCTTTCNTTNGTATCAAGTTTGATAATGATTTCTACGCCTGGTTTTCTTGACAAGTTCTCACTTACATTCTGTCCCACTACAGATCCAACAGCAGTTCCAACTACCGCTCCAACTTGTTGTGTTGTTTCATCGTCATCACCACCAATATTTGAACCTACTATTGCGCCAATAACAGAACCAAAGACGTTACCACTGTCCCTATCACCTTCGATGGTTACATTTCTAATTGAGACAACCACGCCTGTTTGGACATATTGACTTTTTGCAGCAGCATCCCTTGAAACCACATCTGGAGAAAAACCTCCAGTTGCACAACCACCAAGAGCTAGTAAAGATAACAAGACTATTGTTTGTAATTTTTTATTCATACTCATTTGACTCCATCAATAATGGAAAAGTTCCATCATGTAGTTTAAATAGATCCTCCACATCACAATTCAATACTGTAGCAATCTTTAGAGCTAAAACTGTTGAAGGTACAAAAATGCCATTTTCAATTGCGTTGATGCTTTTTCGTGTTACTTGAACAGCCTCTGCAAGATTAGCCTGAGTTATTCCTGCTTCTTTTCTTCTTTGTGTAAGATGTACCGCTAAATCTTTATGATCTTTTCCCATATGTAACTTATACTACTCATTTTAAAAATAAAAATCAATTAATTGAGTAGTATACGTTACTTTTAAGAGAAAAAACTCTTGATTTTCTAAAAATAGTATTTAAATTATTCTTTGATGGTGCTCAGGTGAGGCCGTCGTAAATTTAACTAGTCGCTTTAAGGAGGACTAATATGTTAATTAATTTTACTGATCCTATGTTTTCAAACCGTGTGTTAGGTTTTGAAAATCTCGTAGATAGACTCGAAAGAATTTCTAATGAGTCTCAAACTGGTTACCCACCTTATAACATTTATAAAGATGGGCTAAATTTTCAGATAGAGGTAGCTCTAGCTGGAATTGAAAAGAAAGATATTGATATTGAACTTTGTGATGGGGCTTTGACCATTAAGCATGATGGGCCAAAGGATACATCAGAAAATTCAGAAACTTTNCATAAAGGTATCGCTAAGAGAGCTTTCAAATTGAAATTNACCTTAGCTGANGACCTNGAAGTTTTAGGAGCATCTTTGAAAAATGGTCTTTTGACTATAGATATGGAAAGAGTGGTTCCTGATCACAAAAAACCTCGAGTTATAGAGGTTAAATAAATATAGGGCGGCACTGCCGCCCTTATCTATTATGAGATATTTAAGTTTAGTTTTAATAATTTTTGTCATTTCTATTGAAGCGAGATCCGCTAAAACCGATCACGCTGAAATCACAATTGTTGGTAATACTAATATTATCTCTGAGCCTGGTGTAATACAGCTTGGTTATAAATTTGTATTCACTCCTGGCTGGCATACTTACTGGATAAATCCGGGTGATTCTGGTGGGCCACCTATTTTTGAATTTAATTCTCCTTCAGGTTGGGATATTAATGAGAATGTTTGGCCTGGTCCGCAAAAGATAATCTACCCTCCTCTCATGACATTTGGTTATGTTGATGAAGTAATTTTTCCATTTGAATTAAATTTAAAAAACTTAAATGATCAAGACACTGAAATTACTACAAAATTCTTAGTCTGTGATGATATTTGTGTCCCTGAAGAAGCAACCCTGTTACTAAGTCTCAAGAATGGAATATTGAATATCGATGAAAAACCTGAAGAACTAAAGAAATGGTTGAATAGAGTGCCAATACGTGCGCCACCAGAAATGGTTTTAAGCTCAAATGAAAACAACTTCACACTTGAGTATGCATCATTAAATTCAAATTCTTATTTCTTTCCTTTTGATGATTCAGTTATGGATTATTCAGATGAACAAAATTTTTCAAATAATAAATTAAATTTTGAAGTGTTCGATGATTTTAATAAAAGCTTAAAGGGAGTAGTAAACATCGGTCAAAATTACTACGAAGTTGANCAACTNAGTNANACTGNNNNTGCTGATACNNTTNCAGGNATATCATTATTAACNGCNATAATTTTTGCTTTNNTNGGNGGTTTAATCTTNAATCTTATGCCNTGCGTNCTTCCNGTTATAGCANTGAAAGGCTTATCACTGGTTAAAAGCTCAGCTGAATCAAATTCATCAGTCACTCTAAATGCTAGTGCTTATGTTGTTGGAGTAATAGCAACCTTCATGACGATTGCAGCAATACTCGTTTCCCTAAAAAATGCTGGAGAAATGATTGGATGGGGTTATCAGTTACAAAGCCCATTTATAGTTACTATTTTATCTATTTTAATCTTTGGAATAGGTATCTACCTCATTACAGATTTAAGTGTCGGAGGAAGTTTAGGAAAATTNGAAAAACATACNGATGGTNCTGGACCAATGAATTCATTTCTTACTGGAACACTAGCTGTAGTCGTTGCATCACCATGTACTGCACCTTTTATGGGAGCTGCTCTTGGTTTTGCTCTTATTCAGCCTGATATTTTTTCTTACTTAGTATTTTTGTTTTTAGCTTTAGGCTTTGCATTACCATATTTCTTGATTGCATTATTTCCATCCCTGATAGATTTCTTACCAAAACCTGGCAAGTGGATGAAATCTCTAAAGCAATTCTTTGGCTTTATGATGTTTGCTGCAGCCATATGGTTATTATGGGTGCTTGCAAATCAGGTCGATGCTAATTCAATTTTGTTCGTACTCATAGGTTGGTTCTTATTAGCTTTTGCTTCTTGGCTAGTTATCACAAGAATTAAATTTGCTGTTTACGTATCAGGGATAATTGGAATTCTTTGGGTTTACCAATTGAGTGAATGGAACTTTAAAGATGTTGAGGTAATGAACGACAGCGAATCAATTTCTTGGTCCATTGAAAAAGAGAATGAATTGCGTTCGAATGAACAAGCATACTTTATCAATTTTACAGCTGCATGGTGCATTACATGTAAAGTCAATGAAGCAGTTGCTTTTAGCGATGAAGTTTTTAAAAAATTTGAAGAGAAAAATATTACATATCTCAAAGCTGACTGGACGAATAGAAACTCAGAAATTGCTGGTCAGATAGAAAAATACAACCGATCGGGTATTCCTTTATATATTTATTGGAATAAAAAACTTGACGAACCTATGGTTCTTAATGAAATATTAACTGAAAATTATTTAATGGAGGTAGTTGATGAAATTTAAGATATTAAGCTTAATGTTGTTGAGTCTAATAGGCGCAACTTCAGTGAAAAATGGTGAAGACGCACCGTTATTTAATCTATTAAATCAAGATGATCAAACGGTATCACTTGAAGAATTTAAAGGCAAAAAAGTCGTTCTGGAATGGACTAATCATGATTGTCCATTTGTAAAGCGACACTATGACACTGGTAACATGCAAAATTTGCAAAAAGAAATGAGTGATCAAGATATTGTTTGGTTATCCATAGTATCTTCTGCTCAAGGTAAACAAGGTCATGTTACAAAAGACCAAGCTAAAGAACTTACCAAGAAAAGAAGTGCATATCCTGCTCATGTTTTATTNGATGTAGAAGGCTCAGTTGGAAGAATGTTCAGTGCAAAGACAACTCCTCATATGTTTGTAATTGATGAATCAGGCAAAGTTAGATATCAGGGTGCTATTGATAACTTAGGCAATACAGGAGCACTTTTTTCTACGGATCTAAGCAAAGCTAAGAATTACGTTAGAAATGCTGTAAGTCAGTTGCTATCAGGGGAAGAAGTTAAAGAAGCCAAAACAAGACCTTACGGCTGTTCTGTAAAATATTAAAAAATATAGTCTGCCCAGGCTTGATCTGGAAAATCTTTTTTATTGAGTTTATGCCCATTGAGTAAATGGGCAAAACTTGGTTTTTTAGGTGGATTAATTGGTTCAATGGTTTTTGAACCTTTGCTCGTATTACAAGTTTTACACGAAGTAACGATATTTTCCCAACTTGTGTCACCTCCTTTTGATCGTGGCACAACGTGATCTAAAGTCAGCTGTTTGTTGTCAAAGATATTGCTGCAATATTGACACCTATACATATCTCTTAAAAAAATATTTGATCTTGAAAATTTCACGTAATTTTGAAATTTGTGGAATCTCCTCAGCATAATAATGCTTGGAACTTCTACTTCCATTGAGGGGGATCTAACTGACCAAGACTCATGATTTTTTATAACAATTATGTTCTTTGTAAATAACAATCTAATAGCAGTTTTCCANTCNATAGTTGATANAGGGAAATAACTGACTGGTTTTCCGTTTCCATTTAAAAGTAGACAATCGTTTGACATTTTTTTTGTTTAATTTCATCTTAAATTATATTTTGTATCTATCAACACAGGTTGTATTATTAGAGAAAGGTTTTTTTGAGGGGGATCTATGTCAGAACCGTTTATTCTTTTTGGAGAGCAACACACTCAAGCTCTAACTTATAGTTTTTTGATAATTGCTGTACTTTGTGTGATTGGAAATTTTCTTAGCAATAAAGTACAAGACATCTTTGCTAAATTAATAGGTATTTCACTTTTGGTCTTCGAGGTAACTAAACCTTTTATCTATATTTATGGCTTTGATAAACCTTGGGAAACTTACCTACCATTGCATATGTGTAATTTTAGTGCTGTATTGATTGGTATTTTTCTCTTACAAAAAAAGAAGAATCAGATGTTTTTTGAATTACCCTTTTATTGGGGGGTTGGTGGAGCAACTATGGCGCTCCTGACTCCTGATCTAACAGAAGCTTGGCCTGACATAGAATTCTTTATGTTCTTTTACGGTCATGGCCAAATAATTTTAGGTATATTTTTTGCTTTAGCTGTTCTAAAACATAGGCCTTATCTACAGAATTTCTGGAAAATGGCAGTCATCACTATATTACTCTTAGTGCCAATTTTAATTGTTAACTTAGTTATTGGTGGAGAAGCTAACTATTGGTATTTAATGAATACTCCTGAGGGAGAATCTTTGATGGACTTAATGCCAGCTCCACCTTATCACATGTTGGGTGTAGCACCTTTAGCATTAGTAGTGTTCTTCATAACTTACTTACCTTTCTTGATTTGGGATAAAACTAAGAAAGTATGAGTGAATTCGATTACATCATCGTAGGTGGTGGATCTGCAGGCTGTGTTTTGGCCAATAGATTAACAGAGAATCCAAATGTATCAGTCTGTTTACTAGAGACAGGTCCTCCAGATAAAACTCCATTTATTCAAATACCTGCCATGTTTGCCTTTCTTCAAGAATCTGAATATGCCTACCAATATGATACTGTCCCTCAAAAAGGTTTTAATGAAGTTACAGTGACTGAAGGGGCTGCAAATGCAGTAGATTCTTTAGGTGGCTCGCATCCAATACCTCAAAGTTACCAAGAAAAAAGAAAAGGGTTTCAACCAAGAGGAAGAACGTTAGGAGGGTCTAGTTCTGTCAATGGCATGGTATATATCAGAGGTCATAAATGGGATTACGATCATTGGGCTGCTCTGGGAAATGAAGGTTGGTCATATAAAGATGTTTTGCCCTATTTTGTTAAGTCAGAACATAATGAAGCACTGGATGATCAATATCATGGTCAAAATGGTCCACTAAATGTTGCGCAACTAAGGCATGATAATCCATTCACTAGGTATTTTGTTGAGGCAGGAAGCAAGCACTATAAAACTAATGATGACTTTAATGGCAGTGATCAAGAGGGCGTGGGCATATATCAAGTTACTCAAAAAAACGGAAAAAGATGTAGTGCTGCCGTGGCCTATTTAAATCCGGCGAAACACAGAAAAAATTTAACGATTATGACAGATACTGTGGTCGACAAAATAAACTTCAAAAATTTAACAGCTGTGTCAGTTAAATGTACAACTAAAAATAATGTAAACGAATTGCATGCAAAAAAAGAAATATTGTTATGCGGTGGTGCTTATGGCTCTCCAACCATCTTGCAAAGATCAGGTATTGGAAATGAAACTTTTCTGCAATCGCATAATATTGAGTGTCTCTTAGACCTCAAAGGGGTTGGTGAGAATTTGCAGGATCATATCGATTATATTACTTCGCATAGAGTTGATAGTTGGGAATTATTTGCAAAACCATTTAAGTCTTTAAAATTTACTATGAGAGCTCCCTTTGAATTGATTAAGTTTGTTTTGGCAAGCAAAGGAATGTGGACTTCCAACCTCGCTGAGGGCGGCGCATTCATCAAAAGCGATGAAAATCTAGAAGTGCCAGATTTACAACTACATTTTACAGTTGGAATGGTTGAAGATCATGGCAGGACTGAAATGTGGGGCAATGGGTTTAGTTGTCATGTTTGTCTGNTAAGACCCAAGTCAGTNGGAACAGTNAAGATTGCTTCAACAAACCCTGACGATGATCCTCTTATAGATCCAAACTATCTATCAGATGATGAAGATATGGAAGTAATGATAAAGGGATATCGTAAGATGATGGAAATAATGAACACCGAACCACTTGCGCANTTTAATAATGTAAGAAATCCAATAAATATTGATGACGATAAAGCTATCGAGTCAGCTATCAGAGCAAGATCTGATACTATTTACCATCCAGTGGGAACATGTAAAATGGGGAATGACGACATGGCTGTTGTCGATAGCGATCTTAAAGTTAAAGGTGTTAAAAATTTAAGGGTAGTTGATGCTTCAATAATGCCAACTTTAATTGGTGGAAATACGAATGCACCTGCTATTATGATTGCTGAAAAAGCAGCCGATTTAATTAAACAAGATGCAACCTGAACCATTTAACCTTCTAGACCCATCGCATATTATCTTTGCTGCATTATGTATAGCTTTAGTAGTTTATCTACCAAGAATTTTTATTGGTAGCAGCGAAAAAACAATCAGAAACGTTAAATATTTTTTAGCTTTTCTTATGATTTCACATGAAATTATTGATCCTTTTTTCAAAGTTGCATATTTTGATGAGCTAGTAAAAGATTCGCTGCCCCTGCATATGTGTGCATTTTCAACGTGGTGTATTTCAATATACTTGCTAGGCGGCCATCGAATATTCTTTTTATTTGCTTATTTCTGGGGAATAGCTGGTGCCGGTATGTCTGTTCTTACGCCAGATACTCTTACTGGCTTTCCTACATTTGATTATTTAAACCATATGTATGGCCATACTTTAATTTTGTTGGGCGTTTCCGTGGTTCTGATATTAACCAAAGAGAGACCATATTTAAAAGATTATTTCACCATTATGTTGTTTACCAGTTTTATATTCTTGCCTGCCATGTATGGCGTAAATTTCTTACTGGATACGAATTATTGGTACATTCTAGAAAAACCTGCGGGCGATAATATTATGAATTTTATGCCTGAGGCACCAATGCATATAGTTGCATTAATACCNGTAGCTTGGCTACTAACTTATTTACTCTACGTTCCTTATCANNTNAAAGATAAGAATGCCTGAAAATNATCAGCACTTNCATTTTGAAGTTGTTGGGTCAACTAANGATCTTTGTAGAATTGANTGTAAGAAANANCTTAAACCAACTNTAATTACTGCAGATAAACAGACNGANGGCAGAGGCAGAAATCAAAAAANATGGGAAAGTCCNAAAGGNAACATNTCATTCTCNTATGGCTTNTTTTGNGAAAAACCACACCCAGCTCTGAGTTTGNTAGCCGGTCTNAAAACTANAATCGCTATAGAAAAAATATTTGGNAAATNTNTAAAGCTAAAGTGGCCAAATGACCTGATATANGAGTCCAAAAAAATCGGCGGNATTCTTGTNGAAACNGAAAATTTTGAAGATAAATTTCTAGTTGTTTTAGGAATAGGTATTAATTTAAANGTAAATCCAAANGAGCCGCATTGGGGTGATTTAGATGAAAATTTAAATGATGAAGACAAAAAATTGGCGTTTNTTAAAGAGCTGGCTTGGGAAGTTTCAAAACTAGAAAATTATTCTGATGAAAANTGGCAGTCTGATTGGCTNGCGAATTGTGTCCATATGAATAGCAAAATTAAAATTGCATCTTCAAATGAAGAGCTTTTTTTTCAAGGCATTGATCATGCAGGAGCTGCTTTATTAAAAAACACTAATGGTGAAATAATTACTTATCAAGAAAGTTCTTTAAGTGTTTTAAATTTATATTAAAATTTTTAGNTAAATGAAAATTTATGGTACACAAAGTTCAAGAGCTGTAAGACCTATTTGGACTGCAGAAGAAATGGGCCTCGAGTATGAACTTGAAATGATGCCCTTCCCTCCTAGAGTATTCCAAAAAGAATATTTAGAAACCAATATGCTTGGAACTGTGCCCTATCTTGTTGATGGAGATGTAAAGATGACTGAGTCAGTTGCGATGTGCCAATATATTGTTGAAAAATATGGCCCAACAGATTTATGTGTTCAACCAGACGAAAAGGATTACCCAAATTACTTGAACTGGTTGTTTCATTCAGATGCAACTCTTACCTTCCCGCAGACAGTGGTTTTAAGATACAAATTTCAAGAACCAGGAGTCGCAGATGGAGCAGTTGAAGGATACAGTAGATGGTTTGTATCTAGGTTGAAGTTGCTAGAGAGTTCTTTAGAGGGAAAAGAGTACCTTTGTTCAAATAGATTTACGATAGCTGATATTTGTGTAAGTTATGCAATTCATTTAGCCAGCAACCTGGAGATACATCAAGCACTAAAACCAAATATTAAAAGATGGTCTGAAAATCTTTTTGAAAGAGAGGCGTTTAAAAAGGTATTATCTCTAAAATAAGTACATAATATCAGAGGGGGTAGATTATTAACTTACGTAATACAAGTTTTCTGTTATTTGTCACTTTGTTGAATGTGATAAATTTTGTCGATCGACAATTCATTTCCAGTTTTGCCCCATTTTTAAAAAGTGATTTAGACCTTTCCGATACAGAAATTGGCCTCTTAACTGGCATAGTTTTCATTTTCTTTTATACCGTAGCTGGGTTATTTGTTGGAACACTTGCAGATAGATACAACAGGACCAAGATTATAGGCATAGGGGTTATCTTATGGAGTGCTTTTACTGCAATTTCAGGATTCGCTAAAAACTTTTTCACTTTAGCAGCACCAAGACTATTTATTGGTGTTGGAGAGTCAACGATTACTCCTACCACAATGTCAATTTTGTCGGATAGATATGAGCAAAAAAGACTTGGTTTTGCCGCAGGTTTTTACTACTTAGGTGTACCAGTGGGTGTGGGTATCAGTTTACTTATTGCTGGCTACCTTGAGCCTATGATTGGATGGAGAGGATGTTTTTATTTACTTGGGTTCATAGGACTTTTTCTCGGTTTCTTAATGCTTTTTGTGAAAGACTCACCTCGAAAAAATATTTCCACCAAACCCGAGTCAAAAACATTTTTTGAAATAATTACATTGCTATATAAAGCACTTTCAACATCAAAATCACTCGTCTTGACCATAATAGCAGGTACCCTTTATCACCTTGTGCTTGGTGCTGCACAATTTGAAGTTATTTGGGCAGTGGCCGATAAAGGCTTTAATCCAAATACTTTTGGCCAAATAAATGGATGGATCTTTGTAGTGTTTGGTGTGCTTGGGAGTTTGTTTGGAGGCATTGCCAGCGATTGGGCACTGAAAACATATAATCTACCAAGAACCTGGTTTCTTTTAATATTAACTGTATTGCTTATACCTCTAGCTTTTACCAGATACCTTGAGACAGATAACTTTCTTTTTTGGGTTGGTATTTGTTCCTCTGCATTTAGTCTCGGGTGTTTTTATGGTCCTATATTTGCAGTTATTCAAGAGCTTGTTCCTTCATCAATTAAAGGTACAGTTGTAGCCTTTAACTTACTCTGTTTAAATCTATTGGGCATCGCAATTGGATCAATAGTGTTTGGCATAATGGCTGACTATGCTGTAGCTCAAGGTTATGAAGACCCTTATACCAATTTACTAGTTGGATTTAGTTTAATGTTTCTAATCTTGGGTCCACCACTTTATTACTTTGCTGGAAAATATTATCAATCTGATAAAGAGAAATTAAATAAAATTTTTTCTTAAAGCTCGTTAAATAAAAAATCTTTCAGAACTGGAAGATGTGCTTTTATGTCCTCTTTTTGTCCAAAAGTATGTCCAAGTTTTGACATGGTAAATGCTTGATAAGGAATGTTGTTATTATCTAATTCTTCTTTCATCTTTTCCATATGTAATATCGGAGATATAGGATCTTGCAAACCATGCCACATTAGAATTCTTGACTTCATTTTATTTCCGTTAAATACGGGCGAAAAATCAATGTGTCGAGCTTCGTCGTTACCCCAAAAATCCTCAGCCATCTCTTCATAATCATCGTTATATGTATAAACATTTCCATCAGTACCATCCCTGAGAATTTTTAGATCATAAACTCCCATTCCTCCTGCAACGCACTCGTATAATTCACTGTGTTTATAGGCCATAGCTANCGCTGCATAGCCTCCATAACTTGCTCCAAAAGCACATGTCTTTTCTCTTCCTATACCAAGCTCCTTCTGAACTGATTTAGTTGCATCTGCAATGTCATTTAAAAGTGTGCCTCCCCACTCATTGTAAGAGTCCTCAATGAAATCCTTACCGTAACCACCAGAACCTCTGAAGTTTACTTTTAATATTGCTGCTCCTTTTGAGGCTAAGTACTGTTCTGAGAAATCATAAGAATCAAAGTCTCTAATACCGTATGGACCGCCATGAATATAGACAATTAATCTTTNTACATTTCCTTTTGGAAGTGTTAGATATCCATAAATATCTGCACCATCTCGGGTTTTAAACTTTTTTGAAACCATTTTATGTAATTTATCTTTTGGAACATTTGAAGTTCTTCCAACTGGTCTTAGAGAACCTTTTTTTAGATCTAATAAAAAGACTTCATTAACTACTGAAGAATCCTGAACAATAAGTAATGCTCTGTCATTGGAGTCAGTCCAGTTTCCTAATGAAATAGTTTTATCTGGGAAGGCTGGAGCCAATTGACTAAGTATTTGTGCATCTCTTTTATTTTGATCAAAATAAATGATTTCTTTTTTGCCATCACATTCCATACCTGCTGCATATGGAATAGGATCATTTAAAGAGGTCATTGAATTAATAAGAGAGTGACAATCCTCAGGAATAATGCTTGTGATTTTCTTATTTTTTAGATTCAGAACACTTATACCATGCGCACCAATGCCACTCGTCTCAGTCAAGTATANAAGATCTCCTTTAAGCCCAAATGGAGTGTAGTCCTCTAAATCAATATCAATTTTTGTTGTGTTTTTATCAGTATAGTGAGCATAGACTGAATCAGCGTCACTAGAGAAAGTTAATGCAGGCTTCTTATCTTTTCCAAGTATGTAAATGAAAGGTGTATTGCAAAAGTTATTTGTTTTGTTCATGACTTTGTACTGACACGGCTTTTGAGAAACATAAATATCTTCTCCATTTGGTTTTGTGCCTCTTTTATCAAATGGTATTTTTCTTAAATATGCATATCTAAAACCTCTTTTGTTTTCTGCAACAGACATAAGAACGCCTTCGTCATCATACGCAGAGATAAAAGTAACAGGTTTATATCTATCTGCAAAAGTTGAGCTACCTTTTCTTGGTGGCGGTTCCAAAGGATAAATAAAATTCTTAAATTCTTTTGTCTTAATNTTGAAAAGTTTAAATATGCCTAAACTTGAAAAAATTTCGCCTTGGAGNCTATCAAATTGTTTACCACATACCTCAACTAAAATTATGGAATTTGATACCCAGTTAAAATCACATAAATATAAAGCTGGAACACCTAANACTTTATCAGAACTGCTTTTCATAGCAGCTTTTGCAACTGTTGCCTTTTCTAATCCTTTATTTGGGTCTAAAAAATCATCTGTTTTAGCAACTAGAATGCCTTCAGTAAACTCATCACTTTTACTTTGAAATGCTAAATGTTTTCCATCAGGTGAAAGTTTAACAGATGAAAAAAAGCTGTTTTTAAGATAAAGCTCCAAATCAGCATCAGAACCATCCTCGTAGTTAAATCTACTTTCATCTATACCAACAATATCTTGAACCCATCCATATTCACTTGAAGCAAGTAAGTAATTATTGATTAGAAGTAATAGTAAGAATGTCCTTAAAGCCCTAAGCATGAATTAGATTATATAAAAATATATATATTTCTGAAGTGAATATAATAATTTAATAGTAAAAATTTTAAAATTGCATAACTTTTTAATTAAGCAAATAGATTGTGTATACAAAGACTTGTAGGGATTAATTTTTAGCATGCAAACAGTGTTCAAATTTCTAAATTATTGTGTTCAAAACTATAATAAGTGTTCAAATATTACCTTTATAATGTTCAAAATTATAATTTGACTGATAATTTACTATTAAAATGTTCAAAATATTTATAAAAAAGCTATAAAACCCATTTTTAATNATGCTTTTATAGATCTAAAGTGTTCAATATCTATTTATATACATTATTTTTCTTAAGCTTGTTAAAATATGATTATGAGGTTAAATTTTTTCAATTTTTTTATTCTTATATTTATTTTTTCTATTACAGCTAATCTATATGCTGCTAAATTAGATAAATTTACTTTTACTTCCTGGAATAAACCAGATTTAGACGTTTTTTATCATCTTCCTAATACAATTGATAACAACACAAAAATTCTATTTGTGATACATGGTAATTCTAGAAATGCAGATGACTATCTGAATACCTGGATAAAGTTAGCTAAGGGTCAAAATATAGCTATTTTTGCTCCTCATTTTAAGAGAACTTCATTTATTAGCTTTAATACCCTTCAAATGTCTACTTCAAGCGGAAGAATACGTACTGATAAAAATTTATACCTTAATAATTCGATTGATATACTTTTTGATTTTATAAAGTCGAAGTTTTCACTATCGCAAGAATTGTATAATATTTACGGACATTCAGCTGGTGCTCAGTTTGTTCATCGCTATCTACTTATGTCAGATAAACCGAAGGTTAAGACTGCTGTGGCTGCAAATGCAGGTTGGTATACCTTCTTAGATGGCTCAAACTTCCCTTATGGTCTCTCTAATCCTCCAATTAACTTTAACTCATCTAACGTAAGAGACTTTTTGCAAATGGACTTTCATGTGCTGATAGGGTCCGCGGATACAGATATTACATCCTCTGTAAATCAGTCAAATGGAGCTAATAATCAAGGTGCTAATAGATTTCAGCGAGCAAATAACTTTTTTAGTTACACCCAAAAGATTGTCGATCAAAATAAACTGGAATTNAATTGGAGTTTTCAAATCGTAAACGGGGTTGCCCACAGCAATCCTAGAATGTCTAGAGCAGCAGCTAAAATCTTATTAGATTGAAAAATTGGTAGACCCGATTGGACTTGAACCAACGACCTCTGCCATGTCAAGGCAGCGCTCTAGCCAACTGAGCTACGGGTCTAAGTTACTACTCCTCTTCTAGAAGATTAAATACCTTACCATCTAGAAAGTTAGAAACTTTCCAGTTTAAATATTGATAATGCGCTTTCACTCCAGGNTCTCTAGANGTGCCTTTGGTNAATTTTTGTATATCAACAAGGGANCTAAAAACAGANGCTTTAGCTATATCNTCATATCTACTATCCTCAGCAAATACACTGATTAAGCCATCCACATAGACCGATTGTAGATTTCTTTTGAAAGTATCAGGTGTTTCTCCTTTGACAAAAATGCCATCAAACAGATCTTGTAGAACCTCAGCTGGCATGTAGGTATTACCGTATTGACCTGAATCTACTAGNCTAGTCATAACGTTTGGATGCAATAGTGATGCCAATACTCTTCCCTGCATTCCTAGTACCATATCGTGTAATTGTGGGTCTTCATTCCCACCGCTAGAATAACTTGTAGCTCTTTTTTCTCTTTGTAAATTTTTGAGGATTTTTGGATCAAAAGTCCAAACACCGTTGGCAAAGAATTTTGTAGTGATCAAATTCATTGCTGCTTTTTGCTTTTCATAAGGGACAGGTTCATAAGCATTTACCTCATCTTGCCCATTAACAAGTCTGGTAACGTAAACGCCGCCTACTTGGCCAGCAACAATATCCATAAATCTGCCTTTGTCACTTACAAGACTATAGAAAGAATTGGTAAAATCGTTTTTAGTTTCACCCTCATCTGCATAAATTTCCGGAAGTTCAGCTATTTTATTATCTAATGTAATAAATCTATCGGCTGTATATGTCACAACATCATTAGACATATCGCCCCTTCTCGTTCTAGGGTCAATGTTTCTACCTGGCGTACCCATTGCATCACCATCAGTACCATATCTGTATGCAGGCAATACCGATAACGCTAACAACTCTGCTCTCTCTTCATCTGTTAAGTTTGGTTTATAGGCAAACTCAATAGCCCATCTATCGTATTCACCCGGTTCTGTCGGAAAGTAATTTCCTTGCTCCAAGCCTGGAGGAGCAATATTGATTGGGTCGTAATCCATGATTGAAGCAATTGTGGTATTACCAGTGATGCTTTTGTCATGCACTTCTCTTGGGCCGTATAGATAGCTTGCACTGAAGTTATGTCGCAATCCGATAGTATGGCCTACTTCATGCATAGTNAGGCTTATGATCCACTGCTCAAGAGGATCATTTTCAGGAGTCCAGCCCCAAAGTTTTCTATAGTTATAGCCTCTTTTAATTGCGTTAAATTCTTGGACTATATCTGCAGCTATTAATTCACCAGTTCTTGGATTACCAATGCTAGGACCATAACCAGAAAAACCTGGCTCAGGAGATGAAGACCATCTCACTACGTTATATTGAATATCACCTGCATCCCATTCTGAATCATCAGGCTGAACTTTAGCAACTACAGCATTCTTGAAGCCCGCTCTTTCATAAGCCAAATTCCAAACTTCTATACCTTTAACAACCATAGGTTTAATTTCTTCCGGTGTTGCTTTATCGACCCAAAAAACAATAGGTTCTACTGGCTCTGATAATTCAGCTGTTGGATCTTTTTTAATTAATCTCCATTTATTAATTAGATCCCTTTGTGGATAATTATCGTAGGTAGACATATCTGTTACTCTCTGAGAAAAATAACCTACTCTTTGGTCAGCAACTCTTGGTTCAAATTGATCGTCGGGCATTTCTACAAATAGATGTCTTGCTGAGATAGAGGTATATCTTGCATCTGAAACCGCATAAACAGCTCTTCTTTGGTTAGGGTTACTATTTTCGAAACCAAAATTCACTTCCACTGCAGTATTTTTTGGATAATTTCTGACTTGTTCAACAAAAGTTTTATCCGAATCTAATCTACCTAAATTTAAGGCAACAAAATTTCTATATTCTGGTGGAAGATTTGGTGACACGTTATTTAGCGTTTCTTCCATGAATAAATCATCAGCTTCAATAACAATTCTGCCATCTTGTTCTGCAACAATATCAAAATTCATCACAAAAGCTTCTAAAATATTAGTTAAATCTGATTTACCAATGTTATTCACTGTTTCATTTGAGAAGTAAGTATTTTTCTTATACAAAGCTAGGCCTGTTTTGAATTTTCTGAACTCCAATACNGCTCCTTGACCAATCGCTCCTCCTCTAACACCAGCAGCTTGAGGTGCATTCAAAACGTACGCAAAGTAAATAAATTCTGCATCAAGTTGTCCATCTTTTAATTCAATGTAAAATTCATTATCACTTCTTTCAATCTCACCTTCTCTTTGGTGAATTGTTAGAAAACCCTCGTGGGTTTTGAATTTTCCATCTGCTAAAAAACTGTCTATGGTCACAGAATCTTCATCTGTGTCCCTAAGCTCATCGAGAAATTCATCTAATACCTCAGCAGGCATTTCTTTTAACATTTCTCCTGTTAATTCATCCGGTATATCTGGATATGCATTNATTAAAGAAGTCACAAAAAGTAGTTGTAGTAGTTTGTTCATATTTTCACCTTGTTAATAGCTTTTCTATTACCATATATGTTGCGTAAAGCATTAAAATCAATGGGCATTTAGACTATCACAAAATGACATATTTAGACAAAAAAAACTTACTTATTTTAAATCTAATACTAGGATTTTTTGCTTGGTCAGATATTTCAAAATTACAAGCTCCTGAAGGTTTTAAAATTCAAGAATTTGTATCTGAAATAGATGATGCAAGACAAATGGTCGAAGGTAATAATTACATATTCGTAGGCACTAAAAGCGCCGGCAATGTATACGCCATAGATAAAAATAACTCCAATAAAGTTTCAATCATACTTACAGAATTAGATATGCCTACTGGTGTTGCATTAAAAAATGGGGATTTATACATAGCAGAGACAGATACCATTCATATCGTAAAAAATATCGAAAGTAAACTTGTATCAAATGAACAAATCACCACTGAGATTTTCTTTTCTGACCTCCCTAGAAAAACTATGTGGAATCCAGTCAAAAAAGCATGGCACGGGTGGAAATGGATTGATTTTGGCCCTGATGGTGCACTTTATATTTCTGAAGGTGTTCCGTGCAATGTGTGTGATGAAGATGACCCAAGATACGGAACAATCTTGAAGCTAGATAATAATATTTTAAGTATATATGCAGATGGGGTTCGCAACAGCGTTGGCTTTGATTGGCACCCTGAAACTAAAGAAATGTATTTTACAGACAATGGGAGAGATTGGATGGGAGACGATATACCACCTTGTGAACTAAATAGAGTGGTAAATGCAGGGGATCACTTTGGTTTTCCATTTGTCCATGGAAAGAATATCCCAGATACTGGATTTGAAGCACCTAAAGATTTTGTCTTTTCACAACCTGTTTGGGAATTCCAAGCACATACTGCCCCTTTGGGTATTAAATTTTATGCTGGCGAAAGTTTTCCCGAATATTACAGAAATGGTGCATTTGTTGCCCAACATGGGTCTTGGAATCGTTCAGAGAAAGTTGGTTATCGATTGCTATTCATGAAAATGGAAGAAGGAAATGTTTTATCAGCCGATGTTTTTATAGATGGATGGATGTCTAATGAAACATCATGGGGTAGACCAGTCACACCATTAATTCTAAAAGATGGCAGCATGTTGATTTCTGACGATCAAGCTGACTCAATTATTCGAGTAACCTATAACGGCTAATCTATTAAATCAATAAAAATTTCATCACTCCCTGCCGGTAGGGAAACCAAAGTACCGTCTTCTGAGACATGATAATTACTGAAAATTTCATCAACGCCTCTTAAGAACATCTGTTCACTAATGTAGTTTATAGGTGCAGGAATCAGATGATAAAAAACAAGTAAATCTACTTCTGCTTTTTTTGCTATATCCGCTACTTCAATAGTATTAGCATGGTAGTCTTGGATATCGAATAAAACCTTTGAAACAATATCATTGCCAAGTTCTTTGGAAATTCTTTCCATTTCTTGTATCAAAGGCAGAGCCAAAGCGTCATGAAAAAGTACATCAACGCCTTTAGAGTACTCAGTCATAACTTCCAATGAAATTGTGTCACCACTTAAAACTATTGATCTATCTTTGTATTCAATTTTAAAAGCATATGAAGGATCAACTGGAGAGTGATCAACCTTAAAAGCAGTTATACTGGTATCTTCATTTTGGAAGATTAAAGCACTATCTCCGTCAAACTCAACGACGTCATAACCATATGCCTCAATTGGTAATATTGCTCCATGGTGTTCACTTCGATAAATAGAATCTAATTCAAAAGCCTGCTCAAACCCTTGAGTTGTTGATGCTGTTCCAACAGGCCCGATTACAGAAAGTGGAGTTTTTCTACCTCCCAACCAAGATTGAAATTGAACTTCATGCAAATCACTAATGTGATCAGAGTGTAGATGACTTAAAATTACAGCCTCTAAATCAGAATAATCCACTCGCCATCTTTGAAGATTGTCAGCACTACCTCTACCAGTATCTATAATGAATTTTGAAGTGCCAGCCTGTACAAGCAGACAAGTCTCTGCTCGATTAGGACTTGGTAATGGAGCCCTTGAACCACAAACCGCAACAGAAAGTGCATCACTCATAAAGATCTCATCTGCTTGAAATAGTCCTGTCACTGTGTTTTCAAACAACCTATTTTGTACAGAATGATTTTGAAGAAGAAAATAAACTGATACTAGAGAAATAACTAGAAAAATTATTATGTATTTAAAAAGTTTCATTTAGATTTAACTCTAAGGGATATTACAAAAAAAACTAATAATACACCAATAGCAATTGGAGCATAATCTGATCCAGGAGTTGGGCCAGAAGTGTATATAGAATCCAATCCATGATTGAATCGAATAACCGTTGCCCTCAAAATCCACTCCATCAGCCATATAAAGTACATCATTGGTATTAAGCTTTTATACCTAAATATTACAATCCAGCTAATCAAACAAAGCAGCAATTGCATCTCTCCCCAAAGAGCACCAAATAAATAAATAATTTTATTAGGATCAGGATCTCCTTCAAAAATTATGATGTTGGCAATGGAGTTCAAGCCAGCATCCTCTGCTAGAAAATGAATAAAACTTCTTACGGTATTAACCACCATAAATAAAAGAAAAAAATAAAAGGCTATTTTGGGACCAAGAAAATTATTATCAGCTACTTTAGGCAGAAATCTATTCACAAAATTTCAATATTAAGCTGACCTTCTAGTCCAGCTTCCCTGTGCTCACTACTTTTTATGTAGTCTGGATCGGTTATCATTTTTAGCATAGCTGCTCTGTTTGGATATTCTGCAATGGCAACTAGATCCCACAGTTCATCAATTTCACCTATCATTAACCTTGAAACTGGACCACTAAATATAACTTTAGCTCCGACTTTTTTTAAATGCTCTTCGGTCTCTTTACCATAAAGCATATAAGCTTCTAAACCAGAAAGGTTTGTTTCTCGACCATCAGAGTATTCAGCATGTTTTTTTAATTTAACAAGATTGAGCATTTTTATTGGTCCGATTTCAGGATTATCATCAAAACCCTTTAATTGTTGTTCGTTTGGAAGAACTTTATTTTCGAATTTCATTAATCTTCTTGCATCAATTTTGCCAATTCTAATCTAGCTATACTTCTTCTGTGTACNTCATCTGGCCCATCTGCAAGTCTNAGGGTTCTCATGTGAGCATACATACTTGCAAGCGGGAAATCTTGGCTTACACCAGCGCCACCATGCATTTGAATAGCTCTATCGATGACATTACATGCCATTATTGGTGCAGCTACTTTTATCTGTGCTATTTCACTTGCAGCAACTTTATTTCCATATTTATCCATTTTCCAAGCAGCATCTAAAGTTAAAAGTCTGGCCTGATTAATTTCCATTCTTGAGTCAGCTATTACGTCAAAGTTTCCTCCTAAACGAGCTAATTCTCGACCAAAAGCCTTTCTCTCCATAGAACGTTTACACATTAATTCAAAAGCGACTTCAGCTGCTCCAATAGACCTCATGCAATGATGTATTCTTCCAGGACCCAATCTTCCTTGGGCAATTTCAAAACCTCTGCCTTCACCTAAAATTACATTTTCATATGGAACTTTGACGTTAGTGAATTTCATATGAGCGTGACCATGTGGTGCATCGTCATATCCGAAAACATGCATCATTCTTTTTACTTCTACTCCTGGTGTGTCCATGGGAATTAATATCATTGAATGTCTTTGATGTCTTTCGTTTTCTGGGTTTGTAACACACATAAAAATAATAATTTTGCAACGCGGATCTCCTGCTCCAGATGTCCACCATTTTTCACCGTTTATAACCCATTGCCCATCTACTAGTTCAGCAGTAGCTTCCATATTGGTTGCATCAGATGATGCAACTTGAGGTTCGGTCATGCCAAATGCTGAACGTATTTCTCCATTCAATAAAGGCTTTAACCATTGATCTTGTTGTTCTTTAGAACCATAACGAACAAGCACTTCCATATTGCCTGTGTCAGGTGCACTGCAATTCATAGCTTCTGATGCAAAATGTGTCCTGCCCATTGCCTCAGCAAGATGCGCATATTCATAATTTGTTAGCCCGGCACCGTAATCACTATCAGGTAAAAATAAATTCCATAAACCTCTATCTCGAGCTTCTTTCTTTAGGCCTTCGATTTCTGGATGAGGTTCCCACCTTTTATCAACTGGAATATCCTGTTTGAGAATATCGAGCTCAACAGGCATAACAACTTCATCTATGAAGCTTTGTACTTTCGGTAAATAAAAATCAATCTTTTCTGTGCTATCAAATTTCATAATAAAAGCTTCTAAATTACTATAAGTATTATTTATAATAGTGTTTTATAATTATAAGCCATTTATGAAATTAAATAATCTCGATTTAAATCTTCTGGTAGTTTTCAATGCAATTTATACAGAGGGTAGCTTAACAAAAGCTGGTGAAATTGTAGGTATAACTCAACCTGCAGTAAGTAGTGCATTATCAAAGTTAAGAGATTATTTTGACGATCAATTATTCATCAGGGTTGGGCAAGGTGTTCAGCCTACAGCTAAAACAGAAAATATCATCATTCATGTTCGAGAAGCGCTTTCAATTTTACAAAAAAGTTTAGAAACTCCGGACGCTTTTGATCCTGCAGAATCAAGCAGGACATTCAAGCTTTCATTAAATGATATTAGTGAAGGAAGAGTGTTACCAATTCTTATGGATAAGGTACACAAGCTTGCACCTAAAGTTAGCTTGAGCAGTTATTACACTCGAAGAGATGACTTGCAACACGCATTAGCCGCAAATGAAATTTGCTTCGCAGTCGATCCTTTTCCTCCATCTGATTCTGAGATCAAAAAAGAGTTAATTTTTGAAGATGAATTTGTTTGCGGTTTCCGAAAAGATCATGAGCTTGCTAAAGAGAAAAATTTATCAATTGAACAGTATCTTGAGTTAGATCATATCCATATATCTGGAAGAAAAAGAGGTGGTGCACTGGTTGACAACGCTCTTGCTAAATTACAACTAGACCGAAAAGTAATTCTTAGAGCGCAACATTATCTTATAACACCTGAAGTTCTTAATAGTACTGATATGGTTCTAACTTGCACAAAATCTTTTGCTGCTAAACATGATCTGGCATATAAAACTTTACCTTTTGAAGTTGCTCCATCACAGTTTTTCTTGGCATGGCATACAACAAATGATAAAGATCCAGGCTGTATGTGGCTGAGAGAATTAATAAAAGATTCTTTCAGTGAAGCCAAGTCCAGATGGCATTAAAAGAGTCATTCTAAAACTACTGAATAAAAGTTAAAATACTCAGACAAAATGAGTACACAGAGCTATTTCAAAGACTTACAACAACTAAAATATCGAGATGAAATAAATCTTGTTTCTGATCTCATTGATCATAATGATTGGATTAACGAAAAGGTAATATCTCAAAATGCTGAGGAAATAGTAAAAAATTGTCGACGAGATAGAAATAAAACAAGGTTAGATAATTTTTTTCTCGAATATGGTTTGAGCAATCAAGAAGGTGTTGCGTTAATGTGTCTGGCAGAGTCGCTTCTTAGAATCCCTGATAACCAAACATGTGACGAGATAATAGAGGAAAAAATTGGTGGAAAGAAATGGCTAGCCCACTTTAATAGTTCTCCATCCCTATTTGTGAATGCAACAACTTTTGGTCTATTTTTAGCTGAACAAGTGGTTGAGTTAGATAAGAATATAAGTGCTAATCCAATAAGTTGGTTTCAAGGGTTAACTTCAAGATTAGGTGATCCAATTCTAAGAGAAGCAATTAAAAAAGGTATGGAAATCTTAAGTGAAGAATTTGTATCGGGTATTGATATTGATGACGCTTTAAATAAATTCGATCTTCCTAAAACCCCTTGTTCATTTGATATGCTTGGTGAAGCTGCTAGGACACAATCAGATGTAGATTTTTTCTTTAATGCTTATGAAGAAGCAATAAGAAAAGTTGGTGAAAAAAATGCCTTGCTTTCGAAGTCTTTTCATGAAATTTCCATAAAACTTTCAGCCATTCATCCAAGATACGAAGCTACAAAAAAAGATAGAGTTATGGATGAGCTTTTAGAAAGAGTCTATCAGTTGTGTGTTCAGTCTGCTGCACATGATATAGCTTTAACTATTGATGCTGAGGAACAGGATAGGTTGGAACTGAGCCTTCATCTAATTGAGAATCTTGCTAAACGTAAAGACTTAAAAGATTGGAGCGGTTTGGGTTTAGCAATACAAGCTTACGGCAAAAGAGCGCCAGTCGTTGTTAAATTCATTGATGAACTTGGTGCAAATAGAAACGGCATGATGATGCGATTAGTCAAAGGCGCCTATTGGGATCAGGAGATAAAAATTCATCAGATTAAAGGCGCAGCAGATTTGCCAGTTTTTACCTCTAAATCTTTTACCGATTTAAATTATCTTTCAACTGCAAAAATAATTTCTGAAACAAAAAATCTACGTCCTTATTTTGCTACACACAATGCCCATACAATTGCAGGGATTATGCAACTCTATCAAGGCAGAGAAGATCAGTTTGAATTTCAGAGAATATTCGGAATGGGTGACCTAACATACAGAAATGCCCAAAAAGTATATTCAGATTTTCCGTTAACTAGAGTTTATGCACCCGTAGGTTCAAAAAAAGAGCTGCTGCCCTATTTGGTCAGAAGGCTTTTAGAAAACGGGGCTAATAGTTCTTTCGTAAACAAATACTTGTCCAAAGATATTCCAGTAAAAGAAGTTGTTAAAAATCCAATAGAGATAGCAACTAAAAACCTTTCAGGAAAAAATTTCTTAAAACAGGTTCCAAGACCTAATAAAATTTTCTCAGACAGAGAGAATTCACAAGGTTTTGATTTTGGAGATTTAATGGAGATAGAAAATTTAACCAAAAATATAGCTGCTTTTGATAATAATGATTTTTATGCTTGCTCATTGCTTAATGGTGAGGAAGTTATAGACAAATATGAAGATAAATTTTCACCTACCGACCAATCAAAGAAAATAGGAAGGGTATCTTATCTTACAAAAGATAATTTAAGCAAAATTAACTTCAACAATGGTGACGATTGGAAAAAAGCTTCAGTTGAAAATCGCATAGAAATTCTAAAAAAAGTTGCAGATTTACTACAAGCAAATTCAAATCTATTTTATGCATTGTTAGTTAAAGAGGCAGGCAAAAGTTTAAAAGACTGTGATGCCGAAATAAGAGAATCGATAGATTTTATCAATTATTATTGTTTACAAGCATCTAAGATTTTCAAACCAATAGAACTAGAAAGCCCATCTGGAGAAAGAAACTTTTTATCGGTCGCTCCAAAGGGCAATTTCCTATGTATAAGTCCTTGGAATTTCCCAATGGCAATTTTTATTGGACAAATTGCTGCTGCATTAGTTGCTGGGAATAAGGTTTTAGCAAAACCTGCAGAAGATACATCTCTAATTGCTTTTCAAATAGTAAAGCTTTTTCATGAAAGTGGTGTGCCTGAATCTGTACTGCAATTAGTTATCGGAGGAAAAGACATTGGTGATGAATTGACAAAACTTAGTGAGTTGACTGGTGTGGCATTTACTGGCTCAACCACAGCTGCTAAATCTATAAATCTCAATCTAGCAAAATCAGAAGGACCAATTAAGACTCTCATTGCTGAAACAGGTGGGCAAAATGCTATGTTCGTGGATTCGTCATCATTAAAAGAACAAGTTATAGATGATGTTATGAGGTCAGCCTTCTATAGCTCAGGACAAAGATGTAGTGCTTTAAGAGTAGTATTTGTACAAGAGGATATTGCACAAGAATACTGGGAATATTTAAATGAAGCTATGCAAGAAATTAAAGTTGGTGATCCTCAGAAACCATGTACAGATATTGGGCCAATTATAAACAAAACTTCCATATCAAAGTTACAAGATCATGTCGCAAAATTAAAAAAACAAGGGAAAGAGTTTATTGAAACAAAGGGAGAATTTGATAAGCAATCATTTTTTATGAATCCAATAGCCTTCAAAATTGATTCAATTAAAGAAATTGATGGCGAAAAATTTGGACCAGTACTGCATTTCATTAGTTATAAAACGTCTGATCTCGATAACTTAATTAATGAAATTAATGCAACAGGTTTTGGGTTAACAATGGGTGTGCATTCAAGAATTCTTGATAAGGCGAAACAGATTTTTGATAAAGCTAATGTAGGTAACTTCTATTTAAATAGAGACATTGTTGGTGCAGTTGTCGGTGTGCAGCCTTTTGGTGGCCAAGGGCTAAGTGGTACCGGCCCTAAAGCTGGTGGACCAAATTATTTACATAGTTTTGTTACTGAAAAAACTTTCACTGACAATGTTATGGCAACAGGTGGTAATATAGACTTATTAACTAAAAATAATGAGTAATGATTAATAAAATTTTTTTACTGTTCACTGCAATAATGTATGGCTGGCTAGGCGGCTGGGCTTTATTTGATCCAGCTTCTTATGTAGATGATGTAGGTTTGAGCTTAACTTCAAATCTTGGGTCAGCTGAAATCAGATCCGTTTATGGTGGTATAAATTTTTTAGTTGGTCTTTTTGCACTTTACGCAGTATTTAAACCCCAGCATGAAGAAATATTTTTTAAGATATTGCTTTTTTTAATAACTGGTATTCTGCTGGGAAGAATCATAACTTTAATTTATGGTGAGTTTACATCAGCATTTCTAATAGGTTTCACTGCTTTTGAAGTTGTTTATTTCGTATTTTTATATGTNACTTTGAAAAATATGAAAAGGAAAATTTTCTAATGCCTGATGGGATAATCTATGGTCTGATTGATAATGGTGTTCTAGCATTTGCTACTGTTTTAGGTATAGATATTGATAAATATTTTAAAGGTTCTGGTGTAAATGGAGCTTTGTATGGTGCTTTAATCGGAAACTCCTTGTCAGACTTTCTTGGTGCAATAGTAGATTTTCCACTAATGCTTGCTTTAAATATTACCTTTGGGTGTCTATTAGTAATACCTATAGTTTGGTTTATTCTACTTTTTAAGAAGCAGTAGAGCTTATTGATATAAGGAAAGGCCTTAGATGATCTAAGTCATATCCAGCCTCTGTAGCATTTTCAATAGTTTCATCAACATCAGCTTCAAATACATTTGCACAAGCCCAAAGATTTATACATCTTGTTCCAGTTCTGCAATAAGCTAAAGTTTTTTGATTTTTATCTAGAATTTTTTTTGTTTCAAGTATTAATTCAGATTCTAAATTACCGGGAATCATAGGCAAGTTTATAAAAGTTAAGCCCATTGACTCACAACGCTTTTGAATAATCTCAAAATCAATCTGAGACTCTTCTTCGCCGTTTGGTCTATTACAAACTACCAAACTGAATCCCTCATTTTTGATATAATCTATATCCTCTTCGTTTATCTGAGCAGAAACATAATAATTTTCTGATACTTTTATCATTCTGTCCTATTTTCTTTTTGAGCTTTATGCTTTTTTGCTTGGATATTTGTTTCTAGTCTTAAACCTAAAAATATTGCTTAAATACCCTCAACCTTTTTTTACTGGTGAAATTTAATTCTGGACTTAAAAATTTCATATGATTCTGCTCTGACAGGTCCATATCCTTTGACTTCTTTTGAAGCTTCAATCAATTCCAATAATTTATTACTTTTTACCCCGGTAATTAGATTGCTAATTTCAACGAGTTTATTTCTAAAAATTGCTTTGTGCTCTTTATCTCGTCTTCTATCTTCAGTTAAATTGAGCGGATCAAAAATAGTACCTCTTAAAAATTTCATCGACTTAAGTATTTTAAAAATTGGTAAAGCTATATAACCAGGTATTGCTATCTTTATCGGTCTTTGAGTTCTTTTATCTTTAATAAAAGAGATTATTGGTGGAGATAAATAAAACTTTAGGTTATTCCAAGCTGTAAAAGTGCTATCTAAAATTTTTGAGGTGCTTTCAAGATGCATTCTAGCTACTTCATACTCATCTTTAATCGCATAAACTCTATAAAGTTCTTTAATTGCCTCTTTTGTAATATTTTCAGTATCTGCTTCCTCGGACAGTATTTGGTCTATAGTATTTTTATCTTTTATGAAATCATCTACGACTCTTTGATCATAATTTTCTATGCGTTTTAATCTGTCTTCGAAAAGTTCAATTGAATTTAAATTTAAGACCTCATTTTCAGCTAAAAATGAGAATATTTCATGGTTTGGATTGATTGTATAAAGTCTTCCTAAGTTAAAGTTATATATATTTCTTTCAATCCCAATACCATTTAACTCTATTGCTTTAAAAATATTTTCAGCCTTTAATG
>FUFK010037498.1_pt1 | contig 37294 bp, 27 predicted proteins | sample 1021851 | NCBI WGS metagenome assembly FUFK01 (sample SAMEA51879418, study PRJEB19060) | metagenome | reverse complement strand
TTCGGTCATGTCTAGAAGACCGTCCCCGTCTGCATCTGCTTCATTGAAGTAGTGGCCGAAGAGCGCTTCTTCGAATTCATGCTCGAAATCGTGCTCATCGTGTCCATGGTCAGCTGGGTCCATCCACATGTACGCGCCACATGCAGACTCGTTGTCGTATGTAACTTGATGCGTCACTGTGTTGTAACATCCAGTGTATGTTTCATTGCCCATAGTGTGGTTTTCAACATAGGTGTATGCACCACATGAATCTTCAGAATCGTTTGTGTTTGCGTGTGTCAATGTGTTGTGACAGACGTGGTCTTCTTCATCTCCGTGGTCATCGTCTTCGTGATGTTCACATTCCCAAGTTGAATTTGAGAGTTCTGTACATTCATCTTCATCGTAACCATTGGTTGGTGAGTTACCTTCCTCGTCCAACCACTCATTCATCCAGCATTCGTAATAGTCATCATTGGGATCGATGGAGGTAGCGTTAACAGTACAACCGTCATAGTAGTTTGAATTGTCATCATGGTCGTGGCCGTGGTCATCTTCATGTTCCATTGACTCCATGCCTTCCATGAATTCTTCTAGAGATAGGTAACCATCGCTGTTAGAATCAAACATTGCCATTACATCTTCAGCATGCATTTCTTCATCATGGCCATAATGTTCAGTACAATACACTCCATCTTCTGGGGCTACTGCACCTGATTCTACATTTATGGTGGTGCCATTGCTGTAGGTGAATGTACCATCTGCTGGTGCTACCTCTCCTGCAGTGACATTTACACAGTGTTCGTCATGGTCATCGTGACCATCATGGTCATCATCGCCGTGGTCATCATCGCCGTGGTCATCATCGCCGTGGTCATCATCGCCGTGGTCATCATCGCCGTGGTCATCNTGNTCGNCNTGGTCTCCNTGNTCGTGGTGGTGGTGTGCACCGCCCATTGCTGCGATAGCCATCATGAAGGTTTCAACATCTTCACCTTCGAACTCCAGCATGTATTCTCCAGCTTCAAAGTGGTAGACTGAGATTACAGTACCAGTTGGGCAATCGGTGGATGCTTCAAGGCTATCTTCAGGCATTAGCATCTCATGGTCTCCATGGTCATGCTCGTCATGGTCTCCGTGGTCATCGTGATCGTCATGGTCTTCATCGCCGTGGTCTTCATCGCCATGGTCCTCATCATGGTCTTCATCACCATGGTCATCGTGGTCATCATGGTCTTCATCACCATGGTCATCGTGGTCATCATGGTCATCTTCTGGGAATCCGAGGTTGTGTGCCCCATCATCTCCGTGAAGTTCCTCAGCATCTTCTGCATGCTCAGCAAGCATGTGGATTACTGCCGCAGAAGGATTACTTAGGGAATCACACAACTTGTCTACGAGCATAGTCTCGTAGTCAAGAGAAATCTCACCTGTTGGCATGGTGTGGACCATAGCGTAAGCCGGAGCATCACTGCCCAGGCCTTCGAGTGTTGAGTCAACCCAAGGCTCTAGGCCTAGTCCGTGGTATAGGAATAAGTCTGCATCACCTAGTCGAACTATGTCTTCCAGTGCAGGAGAATAGTCGTGTACAGGGATGTTGTTTTGGCTCATCATCTCAACGTTAACTGTATCTCCAGCTATCGCCTTGACAATTTCACCAACGTGGTATGTCGATACCATTACAGTACCGTATTGTCCCTCTTCTAATTCGTCTTCGTCATCGGTTCCGATACATCCAGCCAAGCTAGACATAATCAAAACGAAACTCACAAGCAATGCTCTATGCCAATTACTGCGCATGCCTCGTCGCCAACTAATAACTATATAACTAAACCTATTAATTAGAGTTTTGAGAATTATTATTATTGTGAAAGATTTCGCAGGTTTATGAGCCAAATTATATCGTTTAGCGCAGACAGAGATTTTGCATCAATTTTCGACGACTTGATTCAACAATCTGGTTACAAAAATCGCAGTCGTTTCCTTCGTGATGCTGCAATTTACTTTGCTGAAATACAACAGAAAGGTGATCTCATGAGTATCGACGATGAGGAAGTTGTTGAAGGCCATTTAGTTGTTCACTATCAGACAGAAAAGGAGCAGAAGTTAATGGTAACACGTACAGAATCTGTCGAAGTAGCTGCGTATCATCACAGCAGCAGGCTTGGTCACTCATGCCATTCATGCGTAGATGTAGTTCACGTCAAAGGAAACGCATTAGATGTGAGAGGCATTTTTGAGCAATTGAAGAATACTCGTAATGTTGACAAAGTGGTATTCGTAAGTGCTCCAATGAGACAAGAAGAGTGTTGCTAGGTTTTTTCTTTGCAAGCACAATCTATATTTGCACAATAAATCGAAGCAGATACATGCAGCCGCAACCTATTGAATATACTCAGCCCGTTCAGTATACTCAGCCCGGAGCAATCCCGCAACCTAGCCAGTATCAACAACCTGCTACGCAGTATGTGCAAACAACCCAGCCAATGCAGCAGTTTCAGCAACCTGCTCCACAAATGATGGGCGGTCAACAACAGGTCGTTTACGTAAATCAGGAGAAACCGAAAAGCAAAGTTCCATGGTTAGCAGTAGCGCTAATAATTGTGTCATTGTTCTTACCATACATATCCTTCTTCGGAGAATCTGTTTCTGGATTTGAGATGATGGGAGTTGTAGGGGAAATTGCAGATTTGGGTTCTGAAGATTCAGGCGACGGTTCCGGCGATTCAGGAGATTCAGGAGATTCAGCAGATTTGCCAATAGAATTCGTGTTTTTCGGTATAGCGGCTCTTATGGTTGGATTGAGTCCGTTTGTATTTTTGCTAAGTGCGATTATTTCATCGATTGTTCTCGGAGCTGGGAAATCACCGAAAGTTATGGGAATTTTGCATTTAGGGTACGCAATAATTTTCCTAATTGTTGCAGCCATTGGGACAATCGATGCGGGAATCTTAGGGTCTTGGTCGATGTATGATTTGACCGGATTTGGGTTCTATGTAGGCGCATTTGCTTCGGGACTATTACTCGTTGAATGACAACCAATCACCAGAGTCAATACGCTCAAAGGAATCCGTGGGTTTTGCATAGTGGTAAGTGTAAGCCCAGACTTTTCCTTGTTCAGTTGTTACTTCCTGAATCACTCTATTGAAGAGAGGGTTTGCACCTCCTGCGCCTTCAATCCAATCTAAGCGTTGTATGATTTGAAACATGTCTGTAGCTCGATACAATTCTCCCTGTACTGTGCCACTACCAACAACTAATCCTGGATAATCTGAGATTTGGTATAGGTCGCCTTGAACAGTTCCTTCACAAACAAGCGTACATCCATCTTGCATTTCGCTATGACGAGGCATTCCTTTCATCAATGTGCCATAAACAAATACATGTTCGAACTTTGCATGCAGGCCTCCGCTAAGGGCTGAATCTAGCCAATCTGTAGTCAATTCAAGCCTTTCGAGGCCGTTTCTGATTAGAGCCTCATATTCTTGGGAAGGAGGGTGGAAATTATCCTCAGTTGCATAATGAATGTAGGTATAAGCTTGGTGCGCTTTACCATCTGCTGTGTAAGCGGTTACAATTTTCCTCTGGTAATATTTTGGATTAGGATGCCCTTCCTTGCGGTCAAGAGCCTCTAAGGTTTCTTCATCAATCTCGAAAAGTGCACCAGGAGTCGCCGCTCTTCCTGATGCTAGCAATTTCAGGTTCGCAGCACCGGCTTTTCTCGAACTAGAATAATAGTCGAATGTAAGATAATATTCGTCAATCCAAGCAGGGCCTATTTCTTTCAATCCATCTGGATTTCTTCCTCGCTTGTGACACCATTTAGTCCAATCAGCATTATCCAAATTTGAACCATAGCCGAAATACAGTATTGGTGCTGTTTGCGCTTTTTCTTCCATAATTCGAAATAAATCAAGGGACTAATAAACCCTTAGATATTTATTCAGTATTATCTGATTTCTTGAAATTGATTAGTCCAACATCTTCGATAATTTCGCAATTTCCAGGTAGTATTGGCAGGATGTCATCAACCGCCAAACCGGTGGATCTGTAGATCTTATTTGCAATACTTTCTTTCTTCTCGCGACCGGGTGTAACTACGATATAGCGGGTACAAATCTCTGCAATGTGTTCCACAGTCGAGGCCATCAGCAATGGTATTCCATTGATTGCAACCAATCCGACTCCAAGACGCAAATCGATATCCTTGTACCACGTTCTTTGGCCTCGAATAACGAATGCTCCTTTGCCCACATATTCTCCGGTTTCTGCAGATTTGGAAACCTGTCCGGGTTTAACCCAGAATACCGTGCCGTGAGCACCGCCACCATTCCATGCTCTACTCCATGCCAAAGCCATTGTAGCAGCGATTTCAGTTACTTCGTCATCGATGTCCGCCTCGATTTTATCCACCAATCTGAACGCTGGCATATCTTCTCCAATATGAGCAGGTGGTTGAGTGTCCACAATGAATCCCTGATTGTTTCTTAGAGAACAAGATGGAGCACCGTGCATGTCTGCGTGAAGGTATCTATCGCCCAGAGATAGATGCTTTTTCACGATAGAATCGTTACCCTTGGCATCCTTTCCTCCAACCATCAGGTGGCCGGTTGGNAGCATTGTCCATTTGTGNTTTTCAAACCATAATCGCTTGGCACGCCTAACTTTGGCAACTTGACCGCTAGCCTCTCTTTTGGCTTGTTTTTTCTTGGCCCTCTCAAGTTCTAATCTTGTATCCTCTAGGGCTTGAATTGCGCCTGCTGATTTGTCTTTTTGTTTGCGTCCTGCTTGGAAATATCGCTGTGCGTTTTGATGAACAGTCTCGTCGATGTTGAGGCTAACCTGTTTTCCTGGCTTGCCTTCTTCATCCGGTAGGAAAGCGTTGAAGCTTCTCTCTGCAGCGTTGACAGATTGAATCCATTCGATTTCTTTGATGGCTTTTTTCACTCCATCCCAACTCATCGATTCAACAGCTTGGTTAACCTGAGCTAATAGTTGCTCTACGTGTGTCCAATTATTCTGAATCAAATGCCCTATTTCTTGTTGCTTTTCCACCTTGACAGCAAATCCTTCAAGCGCACTTTCTTGCTGTGCTAGGCGACGCTCCAATCGCTCAATATCGGTAGAATGACCTCTTCCGGGAGCGGCAACATCCAGAGCCTCAGCCTCTCTTCTGGCTAAAGCATGAGCATCGTGTGGTCCTAGCCATTCATCGACAGCCTCACACATTGTGGCATATTCCTTGTATTCCATGTCTTGCAAGGTTGTAAGAACCATCGGCCATGCTTGTTCATAACCATCTTTCCCGCTGAATAGATAACCCTTCCATTCACCATGAAGCATCCCTTGTAGTGAATCCCAGACTTTGCTCAAATCGACATTCTCGATTTCAGCACCGGCATCATTTCCTGTTTCTGCACATATAGCACCAGAAATGCCACCTCCTAAATTGAGAACTCCTCCCAGTGTTCTGCCAAGGCTTCTATCACTCGAATTCATCAATTGCGAGAAGGATTCGAAATCCAAATCATAAGGGTTCTGAGCAGCAGGTGGAGGAGAATATTTTACCCCTTTCTTCAATGTCCTGTCGGCATAGGTTGCGTGCGTCAATGGCTGGATGATTATGTCTTCACCATCTGTAAGGATGATATTTCCATCCCTGAAAACTTCAACGTAAAGATGAAACTTACCGTGTGAGTTTTCGAATATGAATCGTAGTACTCTGTCAAATCCAACCTGCTCTACAGCTTTCAGCCTAGCGTTAGTCAATACCTTTCGAAGAACCATTGCGAAAGGAGCAGGATATTGTGGCATAGGGCGGTCTCTTTGACTGGTGTAGATTCTCTTTCCTCGAACCAGAACCAAGTCTGTGTTTCCGCCAGTTTTTGCTCGTAAGCGAAGTACTACTTGCTCGTAATGTGGCTGGTAACATTTCTTGCAATGGGAGCCGACCATTTGAGATAACTCGTTTGCGATTGCTCGCAAGTCAAGCCCGCTCATCACAGTCTTCATGCCCGCACCCAGCCTCCGTCAACCCTCATCACTTTTCCATCCTTCTCATGCGAGAGAAGATGAGACAATGTCTGGTCAACAGCCAAACCGGGGTGTGCATCAGGAGTATCTTGGTACGCGATTTTAGCGATTACATTGAGTTCAGAATTGCCTTCTTCGACAGCAGCTAAAACCTTGTCGTGGCGTATTGATCGATGTCGGATATAGTGTTCTAATGTTCTACTGGGTAGCGGAATAACCGGACCATGTGAAGGGAAAATTAGGTGAGGTTCTAAGTCTAGAAGTCTCTCTAGTTGCTCGATATAAGTCATCATATCTCCTTGTCCGGGGGGAATCAGAATTGTTCCAATTCCAGCAACCATGTCTCCGGCAACCAATCCAGAATCAGAAATCAGACAAAGGTGTTCAGGGTGATGTCCTGGAGTATGCAAAACAGTCCATTCTTGCGAACCGAGTTGTAGAATCTCTCCGTCTTTCAAAACCCTATCAGCAGTTGGTGCTGCGGACCAGATTGGCACATCGAACGCTTCTTTCAATAGCCCTTCATCTGCTAGATGGTCACTATGTCCGTGAGTGTAAAACACGGCGATTAGTTCGCCTTTGTGCCGTTCAACAGCTTCTGCTACGGCTTCCATCCCCTCACGATGACGGAAGGCAGGGTCGACTACGATGAACTCCCCTTCAGGGTCGCCTACGAGATAGCAATTGGTGTGGTCTGCGGGCGGAAGTGTAGCAGTTTTCACCGGTATGACTTCCACTCCATGTGCGAATAGAATAGAGCGGCGACCAGGCATTCTAGTCTCCAAATCTATTGCGACTCTTTCCATGTCTTGGTCCATGAGCCCTAGGCATCTGTCTACTTCCATAAGCAGAGTAACTACAGGCGGTGCGATTTTGATGACATTGTTCTGCCATGCACCTATCCAATCGCTTGGTCTCATCCATCGCGCATCTTCAAATTCAGTTTGCCCAACCAATGAGAAATCATCGTGGTCAACAGCATGGATATGAAGAAATGTATTCTCGAATCTCATTGGAGAAAAAGGAGGTGTAGTACGCATTGAAATGACTCTTATTCCTTGAGCGTCACAGGATATGTCTCCATCTAGGGCGAGAGGAAACCAATTCGATTTGTCCTCAACTACCATGCTTCTGAAATCATCTTCAACAGCCACCATGCGCCCTTCTTGCGGAGCTAGCCCCAACTCTTCTACGACTTCTCTCAAGATTGCGCAGTGCTGTATTGAAATTCCCAATACTTCACTTGCTGCTGAATCAACTCTGGAAACACCGCCTCCTGGGAATGCCCAGTAGCCGGGGAATGATGGCATTGATTCGCTACGATTGCCTAGCAAGACTTCTACTCCTTCATCGCCTTGACGAGTGATCATCAAAGTCGCAGAAGGTCGAGCAGGTCTTCGCTCAATGCTTGGCATTTCCAAACCACTCGGAACCTCGCTCATGTTTGGCGCCTAGGCACAAATGGTTTCAATACATAACATGGTTTGGCCCCCTCATGGTCACAATTGAGGAGGATCTCGAGATGTTGGCCAAGTCCCTTGAGATGGGAATTGATCCATTCCCCCCTCCTAAACCAAAAAGGCCGTGGGCGAGATATGCAATCGCCTCATTCCTGAGTATTTTGATGATTAGTTGGGTTTCTAAATTCTTAATGCGTTTCACATAAGCATTCATATGTCAATTTGAACTGAGAGGATTGTGCGACTACGCAGTTTCTTGCTGGTATTGCTCCTAATCCTTCCAGGATGCTTGGGAGAATCAACCGAGGAAGTCGCATCGATTGATGATTCAGATATCAGCATTGAAGTGTGGTACACCTTTGCTGCAGAGACAATTGAGGAGGAAGTTTTCCTAGAAACTGTCGAGTCATTCATTGAGGAAACNGGAGTNGANGTNAAGGCAACTNGAGTGTCATACGGNGATGCNGACCAGTTATTCATGACGGCAGCNCAAGGTGGTGAGGCCCCAGATCTGCTCAGGATTTCTTCAGATTCTCTAGGTAAGTTTGGTGAGGTCAGAGTTGACGGTGCACCGCTATTCGAAGATTTGCGACCGCACTTGACTCCTGCTCAAAGAGAGCAATTTGACCCGGTTTCATTGGAATCAATGAGGTACGGCGACTCACTTTACGCAGTTCCAGCAAGTTTTGACTGCTTGTCCTTAATCTACAACAAAGCACTATTCGATGGAATGGAGGAGCCCAATGAAGATTGGACACTTGATGATTTGATGAGTGCAGGCCAGCAGGTTGGTCTTGAATTCCCAGTCAAGAATGCATACTGGTGGTTCCCATTCTTGGGAGGATATGGGGGAGAACTGTTTGATGAAAACGGCACTCCAACTTTGGATGAATCCGGTGCAGCGGAATCTCTAGAGTGGATGATGGACCTAGAATTGGTTCATGAAATCGTCCCGGAAGGAACTCAGAAAATTAGCATGGAAAACTCATTCGAGGCATGGGATACGGGAATGGTAATCGACGGTCCGTGGAATTGGGCTAGGTATGGAAAAGGAATCGATAATCTCGGTCAAACTTTGCTACCCAAAGTTAGTGAAAACGGTGACCACCTCTCACCACTTGTAACCTACAAGGGCTGGGCTGTTTCCAAACAAAGTCCACAGAAAGTAGCTGCTACCAATCTTGCACTCTACCTCTCTAGCGATGAAGTTCAGAAGGAGTTCGCATTACAAACATACACAATCCCTACAGCACAAAATCTGAAGCAAGATGCTGACATTCTTGCAGACCCGGTCATTACAGGATTTATCGAGCAAGCAGAACTTGGAACTCCTGCGCCTACGACCAGGGGGATGTCGATGGTTTACGAAGCACTGGCGCCTGCTTTCGAACAAGTCTACACTGAAACCTCTTCAGCGAGCGATGCTCTAGCAATGGCAGATGATGAACTAGAGAGGATGTTGTCTGATGCAGATTGGGCTGATGAAGCGACGTTAATCGAAGGTTATCGTACCACAGATATTGAATTTGAAATCGGAGAAGGCAACCATTCAATCTATCTTGATGGAGAATTGCATTCCACATTAATCCAAGGAGAAACTACAATCGATTCTTACACAGGATGCCTTTCTTCTTATTCCACAGAAACTAGTTTCAATTGTTCACTGACTGGTATGATTCCAAACCAAGAGCACAATATTGTGGTCAATGATTCAACAGGAACGATTTACGAGATAAATGCGGTTTCTAGCGTTGAAGATATTCTGCCTGAACCGGGCGGTACTAGTGGAGTTCTATTCGCCATAGGTTCGATTATTCTCTCTTTGATTGCCCTGCTTTCATACGGCGCATGGAAGGACAAAAAGAAGACTTCTTCCAAGGGGGCTCACTTCTACATAGCGCCAGCATTGATGGCGCTGGCAGTTCTCACATTCTATCCAGTATTCTACGGATTCTACCTCTCAGTAACCGATGCGAGTCAAACCAGGTTGGGCGATGAATCCTTCATTGGACTCTCTAATTTCATTGAAGTTTTCACAGCAGAAGGTTTCCTCAAAGTTACAATCTTCACATTAGTTTGGACCCTATCAAACGTGATTGCTCACATTGCAATAGGTCTATTCTTGGCAATCTTGCTCAATGACCAGAGGTTGAGAGGGAGAGTAGGATATAGGACAATCATGCTCTTGCCGTGGGCGATTCCTTCTTACATATCGGTTTTAATCTGGAGAGGAATATTCCAGCCAGATGGTTTGTTGAACGATTTGCTAGGAACCGATTTGAATTTACTAGCAGATCCAACTGGCGCACAAATCGTTGTTATTTTGGTCAATATTTGGCTTGGTGTTCCGTTCATGATGATGTCATTGTCAGGCGCTCTACAATCGATTCCAAGAGAGATGTATGAGGCTGCTGAAGTTGATGGAGTAAGTCATTGGGACCAATTTAGACATCTAACCATGCCGAATCTAAAGAGTGCATTGATTCCTCTTTCACTGCTTGGTTTCATCTGGACATTCAATATGTTCAATGTAATTTATCTCATGACAGATGGCGGTCCAAACCTCACTTATGGTCCGGGTTCAACTGATATTCTAATCACCTATGTCTATGATGTTGCATTCATCGATGGACAGTATGGATTAGCAGCAGCTTGGTCGGTAGTCATCTTTGCAATGCTGGTAGTATTCTCCTGGCGCTACATGAAGCAGACCAATGCTACGGAGGCGGTATCATGAGCGGTGAGCGCACAATGCGCGATTGGTATGCTCCATTGGAGATATACACCCTTTCCTCATGGTTGAGAGTTGCAGTTGTGGTCAACATTTGCTTGCTATTGTTTGACTATCTAAAGAGCGATGGATTTGGTTACTCATTAGCCGGAATTGCTCTGATGATTGCGCTGGTCTACAGTCTGCCCGATGGAAGTATTTCCTGGCGCAGGGATGTATCACTTGCATTATCCGGTGCGGTAATGATGGTGGGAATATTGTCGGTTATGAATGAACCAGGTGGATTCGTAATTTGGATGGAATCTTGGTTGATTGTTCCCGGAGCGATTTCTCTGTATTGGATCTCATCTCCGCATGTCTCAAGGTGGAACAGAGAACAGATGGAATTGTCAAAAATTGAGAAAGGCTTGGCACGAAATGCTGAGCATTCAGCGGCATATCAGAGAATTGGAAAGCACGTAATTTTAGCGCACTTTGCATTCATAGTATTGCTTCCAGTCATTTGGATTATAGATATTTCATTATCTCCTGGAAACGCTCTTGGAGGAAGCCTTGGCGATTCTTTCACCACTGAACACTACTCCAAGATTTTAGGTGGCGACCAATTTTGGGTTTGGATGACAAACTCTCTAATCGTATCAATTGGAACTACCATTGCAGGCTTAGCTTTGGCAGTACCTGCAGCATATGCCTTCAGTCGATTCAAATTTAGTGGCAGAGACCCAGCAATGTTCTCGTTCTTGCTGGTACAAATGTTCCCTGGAATCATCATCTTAGTCCCATATTTCATGGTGATGAAAACTCTCGGATTACTCAATTCACATCTCGGTTTGATTCTAGCATACTCGGTTACTGCTCTCCCGTTGTGTGTTTGGATGCTCAAGGGATTCTTCGATACAGTTCCTCGTGAATTGGAAGAGGCTGCCTTGTTGGATGGATGTAGCAGATTCGAGATTTTCGCAAAAATCATTCTTCCACTATCGCTGCCAGCGATTGCAGTAACCGCATTATTCTCATTCCTTGCAGCATGGAATGAATTCTTACTAGCACTGACATTCAACACTTCGAATGACATGTACACATTACCGGTTGGTCTAGCATCTATGATCTCATCAACCGGACAATCTTGGGGAGATTTCGCAGCGGCAAGTTTACTGGTTAGCCTGCCTGTTGTGATTCTGTTTATCCTATTCCAGAAGTTCCTCATCGAGGGGCTTTCAGCAGGAGGAGTCAAGGGGTGATTCCATGGTATCAGTAAGATATGAGAAAGTAACGAAGCGATATGATGACGGCACTGAAGCTGTCAAAGAACTAGACCTTGAGGTGGCCGATGGAGAATTCCTTGTTCTTCTTGGCCCATCCGGTTGCGGTAAATCCACCACATTGAGGATGCTTGCCGGCTTGGAAGATATCTCTGAAGGTGAAATCAAAATCGATGAAGCAAGAATCAACGATTTGCCACCTGGTGCTCGTGGATTAGGAATGGTTTTCCAATCATATGCGCTCTATCCTCACATGAATATTGAGGACAATCTTTCCTTCGGTTTGAAGCGGATGAAAGGTGAAGAAAAACTGCCTGCTGAAGAAATCAAATCAAGAGTTGATGAGATGGCTAGGATGCTTGGACTGAGTGATGAATTAGCAAAGAGGCCAAAGGAATTGTCCGGTGGACAAAGGCAGAGAGTTGCTCTTGGTCGTGCACTTATCAAGCGTCCAAAGGTTCTGTTAATGGACGAACCACTTTCGAACTTGGATGCAGAATTACGTCACCAAATGCGTGGAGAAATCCGACGCCTGCATGAGGAATTAGGTTGTACGACAATCTATGTCACTCACGACCAAATCGAAGCGATGACTTTGGCTGATAGAATTGCAATTCTAGACAAAGGCGAATTGCAACAACACTGCCCTCCGATGGAGGCTTACAACAATCCTGCAAATGATTTCGTAAAGGGCTTCTTAGTCAAGCATCTAAATGATATCAAAGAAACCGCAGACACACTGTTCAAGAGCTGATCAACATGCGCAGAGCAATCTTCCTAGTCGCAATTCTTCTTGCAATGAGCATTCCATATGTTCAGGCAGATAGCGAGGAAAGTGTTCTTTTCACCTGGACAGGAAATGCGAACACTGTGGAACTAGTCGGTGAATGGGATTGGGATTCACCTACTGCAATGACAGAGATGGATGGCTTGTGGTCTGCGAGTGTTGAACTTGATGATGGATTGTATTGTTACAAGTTCATTGTCGACAACGAGTATATTTTCGATCCAGCAAATACCTACCGTGGATACTGCGACGGGATTGAAAATTCGGTTGCTAGAGTTGGTAATGCCGTACCGCTCTCCCATCAAATCGTGGGAGATACTCTCGTTGTAACAAGCGCAGTCAACCCCAATTCGGATTACGCATTTACACAGAATGGAGATACTTGGGAATTGGATTTGACGCAACTAGCAGATGGCAAGCATAGCATCACTTTGGCAGCAGATGGTAAGGAATCCCTGGCAGTATTCTGGACTGGCCCAAATGCTGACTTTGTGTGGGATGACGCTCTAATTTACATGGTGATGACCGACCGTTTTGTCAATGGCAATACCAGCAATGATGGCTCGCCGAGTGGAGCTGAGCCTGAAGCGGATTGGATGGGTGGCGACCTTGAGGGNGTCACTCAGATGATTGAGTCCGGATANTTCACGGATTTAGGCGTGAACGCTTTGTGGATTTCACCATTCAATACCAACCCAACAGGCTCATACATTGCTGCTGATGGACAACACATGGTATCTGGATATCACGGATATTGGCCGGTTGAGCCTCGACAAGTCGACCCGAGATTTGGCGGCGAAGCGGCACTAACTGAGATGGTTGAAGCAGCACATGATGCTGGTTTGCGCGTGATGGCAGACTTTGTTGTAAATCACGTGCATGAAGACCATGTATATGCTCAAGAACACCCTGAATGGTTCAATCAAGGCTGCATATGTGGAAGTGATATGTGTGACTGGACAGAACGCAGATTGGATTGTTTGTTCATGGATTACATGCCTGACCTGGATTGGAAAAATCGAGATGCTAGTGAACAGATTATTGCAGATGCTTTGTGGTGGGCTGAAACCTTTGATTTGGATGGCTTACGAGTGGATGCAGTAAAGCACGTAGATGACTATGCTATGACCAATCTTGCAACGAGAATCAATGAGAAATTCGAGGCAACTGGAACCGATTTCTACCTCAAGGGTGAAACCGCAATGGGTTGGTCTGGACATTCATTGGAAGACAATGCAGAGCAGTATCAAACAATCAATCGCTACATCGGAGATAATGCGCTAGATGGACAAGCTGATTTCGTATTGTACCACGCAGTAGTAGACAATGTATTCACTACAGGTAATATGGATTACCAGCATCTGGACTTTTGGACAAACCGCAGCCAAGATCAATATGTGGATGGAGCAATAATGGTGCCTTATCTTGGCAGCCATGACTCATCTCGATACCTTTCAAGAATCCAAAATGATGGAACTCAGTGGAATCAATGGGAAGAGCAAGCTAGGCCTACTACGCCTTCTGCAGCATCCTACCAAAGCGCCAAGCAAGGGATTGCTTGGCTCTTGACAACCCCTGGTGCTCCAATGCTCTACATGGGTGATGAGTTCGGCCAGCATGGTGGAGCAGACCCTGATAATCGCAGAATGCTGGATTTCAATCTAAATGAAGGTCAGCAAGATTTGAAGAATTTCACTTCAGAAATCGCCAATGTTCGCTTGGAAAACGAAGCCCTTCGCCGTGGTGTCTATTCTACTTTCCATGCTGAATCAGACCTACTAGCTTACGAGATGACTAGTGATGAACAAAGCCTTCTGGTCGTCCTAAATCGTGGCGATGCAAACCAACTTCAATCATCTTATGACGAAGTTATCTTCGGTGATTCTAGTCTAAGTGAAGGGACTCTGTCTGTTCTTGCAGATTCGGTAACAATCTTAGCAAAATCTGTTGATGAAACAGATTCAAACACAGGAAATTCAAGCCAAGGAAATGGTAACAATACCGATAACACAACTGGTAACAATTCGGGAAATAACGATACACAGGTCGACAACTCTACCACTGAAAATCAAACTCAAGAAGATGAAATGAGAACCTGTGATGGTTGCTGTGGAGATACCTTCGAAGTCCCATCAGATGAACCGTGCCCAATGGTTTCTTGCGCTCCTTGCACTGAGGATTCAGACGATACTGCGTCATCATCAGTTGATTCAATAATCAGAAACTCATTGATTGCAATCGTGTTCGTTGCAGTTCTAGTCTTCATTCAAATGAGTCGTAGAAGCGAAGATAATCACTGATCATTCTCGCTCCAGTGAACCTTGCAGAAGTAGCGATTGAAGCGCGCATTATCTCGCACCATTTTTCATCACCTTCATTCCATGCAGGTAGCACTTCATTCTCAATCACATCTAGGACATTTTGCGCATCACGAACATCGTCACGCTCGTCATCAGCCTCTCCAATAGCCCAGCCATTAACGCCGTGCTCACAGCCTTCTGGCCACCAGCCATCTAGGATACTACAGTTAGGAACTCCATTCATTGCAGCTTTCATTCCAGAAGTTCCAGACGCTTCCATAGGCCTGATTGGATTGTTCAGCCAGATGTCTACGCCACCGGTCATCGCTAGGCCGGTAGCCATCGAATAATCTTCTAAGAATGCAACAGGGATGTCTTGCTCCAAATCCTTTGCAGAGTCAAAAATCGACTTGATTAGCGCCTTTCCACCTTCATCACGTGGATGCGCCTTACCTGAGAATACGAACTGAATCTTGCCTGCACCGATTTCTCGCAAGCGTTCTAAATCACTGAAAACCAAGTTGGCCCTCTTGTATGTGGCGAACCTGCGAGCGAATCCGATAGTTAGGCGGCTTTTGTCTAGCCTTACTCCAGTGCTTGTTTGCACTAGCTCTCTGAGAACCTTTCTTGCTACTCCTCTTGCTTCAACCAGTTCTTCGGTTGGGATTTTCCCAGCGTGTGCTAATTTGGTTGGGTCTTCTCTCCAACCAGGTAGTTGTTCATCGAATAGATCTCCCATCATTGGGCTAGTCCATGTTAGGTGGTGAACACCGTTTGTAATCGGTGCAATGTGGTGGTCTGCAAACATGGATGATGCAACCCAAGCGTTGAGATTACTCACTGCATTAACCGGGCCTGAAAGAGCCACTGCAAGATGAGACATTGAGATTCTGCGACCTTCTTCAGGGTCTCCTGCATCAATCACGAGTTGCTTTGCATCTGAAGGCAGCAGGTCACCAAGAACTTCCTCAACANCNTCCCANTCGAATCTGTCGTGACCTGCAGGAACAGGTGTGTGGGTTGTGAATAGAACGCGCTTTGCTAATTGTTCACGAGTCCAACCTTTGCCCAACATTTCCAGTAATGCGAAAGTGCAGTGTCCTTCATTCAAATGCAGTCCATCTACATCATGGCCAAGTTTGTCAAGCAATCTGAGTCCACCAACACCGAGCAAGTATTCTTGACGGATTCTTACCCAATCATCTCCTCCATACAGAGTAAGACCGAGGTCAAGATGCTTCTCAGTATTCTTTGGATGGAATGTGTCTAGGAAGTAGACTGGAACTACATGACCAGAAACTCCAGTGATGTCTGCTCTCCAAACCTTTGCCCATAATTCGCCTCCATCCAAAGGAAGGGAGATGTCCATTCCAGTATCTTGCAGGTGCTGAGCAGGGTCTAGATCCCTGTATGTTTCAGTTTGAATTCCGTCTTCATCCAGGTGCTGTCGCCCGTACCCCTTGCGGTATAGCAGTGTTACTCCAATCAAGGGGATATTTGCATCTGCAGCGCTTTTGACGTGGTCGCCTGCTAATACTCCAAGTCCACCTGAATAGGTATGAAGTTCTGACCAAAGACCGATTTCTGCGGTGAAGTAGCCTACGACTCCCATGCAGGGTTGCCTAAGCGATACAGGTTATCATAATCGCGACTGCACAATTTTCGAATTTTTGTCGATTTTACTAAATCGCAGGTTGCTTTCTGCAATTTCCGCAAAGTATGAAACCCCACTTGAAATAATTCAAATCATGAAGGAACTCGGACACTGTCCAAGATGCAAATCCTCGAATATACATGTTCACAATACGCCCGGAAGGAGAATGGAAATTTGTGAAAATTGTGGTTTCGTCGATACATACGTACTTGGTTCATACAAAAACCCGGGCAGAATAATGCTGATCTCAATATTGCTTGGAATCCTTCCATTAGTTGGATATCTTGTGTACCTATTTTTTCTAAGATAGGTCAAATCCATACGTCGTTTTCTGAAGTCAATTCGCTTTCTTCTCCACCTGTATTGACTACGCCACGAGGTTCCACTAGCATGATTTTGCATTCACTAGTTGCGTACGGCTTGTGCATAACCCCTTTGGGGACGACATACAATTCACCAGCGTTCAGCTCAACCTTTCCATCCTCAAATTCGATGACCATCGAGCCTTCAATTACGATGAAAACCTCGTCAGTATCGGGGTGATTGTGCCAAATGAATTCGCCCTCAATCTTGGCTAATTTGAACTGATAGTCGTTCATTTCAGCGATTACTTTAGGCGACCAGTGGTCTGAAAACTTCGACAATTTTTCGCTAAAATTGACTTTCTCCATGAGCGAGCCTAAGCGGTTCACTTACTTCGCCTTATCCAAAGACATACGGTGCAGAGTGTCTTTTTGAGATTCAGGATTGCGACTTTTGGTATTCGACATAGCCGTCAACCAACATCATGTGTGGCACAGTAAGTGCAGCTAATCCAATGAAAATCACCTGCAATAGTGCAGGCTCAACTCCTACATTGCTAGATTGCTGGGCGAGTACAATCAGTCCTACAGCCCAACACATTGCGGAAAACAGAACCGTAGTTCTAGTGATTTGCAGTTTGGAAATTGTGTCAGCTAACATTGCTCTCATGGTCGCAAAGTGTCGCATAGAGTGTATCAGACAGAAGTAAATCGAGAATCCAACAAGAGGTGGCAGAATCGCAAATATCAGAGTCAGGCCGGCGATTTCTCCAAAAAACCTCCCTCGCTCTTGTCCTCTTTTTCCTGCGAGTGAAATTACGAAGCAAACAATCGTAATTGCCACTGCAGCATCCAAAAACAGCCACACTAGATCGGTGTTTGAGCCGATTAAAGCCTGGAAAATTGTGTCAGCCTCAGTCTTGTGGAATTGACTGATACCAGCGATTACAACTCCTCCTCGTGCCAAACTCTCAGAGGTTGAGAATTGTTTGCCTTGAGTATTCACATCTCCTTTTCCAAAATGGAACATGCTGATTGCAAGGAATATGATGAAACTAATCGCAGGTGCAACAAACCAGAAACCTACGACTAATGCAGCCATAGCGACGTAACCCAATAGGAAGGATACAGCCTTCTTCTTGCTTTCCATCCAACCAAAGTGTGCAGCCAAGGCACCATCCATAGCACCATGAGGTAGACCGATGAAAACCACAGCGCCAAGTGCGATTAGATTCAGAGTGTCGATACCTGATAAGGCATCAGCAAGGCTCATGATACCACCTTTTGTGGTCTACTGAAAATGAACTTAGAAGCACCTCGAATGAATGGTAGCTTAGGCATAGCCATAATCACCTTCATCCTGATTCCCCAGGTGGCCTTTCCGCTCATAAATTGAATGAATTCGTCACCAGTTAATCTTTCAGCCATGCGTGAGAATAGAATTGGACCTTGATTTGGCCAGTGCCTCAAGACCGTTAACAATACTCCATCCATCCAAACATCCACTGCTTTGTGTGGACGTTTGAACTTCAGTTTCTTGCCTTTCTTTACGTCCTCTATTGCCTTCTGAATTTGCTGGTGCATGAACACAAATGTGTATCCGCTGGCTGGTCTAATAGCGCCAGCATTAGCTCCTAGGCCGGGGATTTTGGGGTCGTGTCTAGACAGATTACCCATCGGGATAACTCCCTTTTCTTGGTGGATAATTTCCTTAGGAGATACGCCATAATGGCTTGATAGATATTGGTTTATAGAATCGATATAGAATTCATCTTCTAGAATCTTTGTGCTGAATAGAGTAGATTCAACCAACGCTTGAGTTGGTGAAAATGGAAGTAGGTAGATGAAGTGCATACCGTGAGATTGGTCTACTCTGAAGTCCATCAAAATCGCAGTGGAATCATCGAATACTGGCTTATCGACTTCAATCTCTTGACCAAGGAAGTGTTGCAGCATTGCATTCCTGCTGGCTCTCGGTGGACGAGAATCAAACACATGCTTGGGTCGCAATTGTTCAGATTCTTTTTGCTCAATGAATTTGACATCATTCATTTCAGCCTTAATTTTGCAACTTTCTAGGAACTCGGTCTTATGCATTACATAGTAAGCATGCTTTTTGGAGGACATCTTGAACTCTCCAGAATCTGTGATGATGGACCAGTTTGACCAAGATTTCCTCGAGACTCTTTCGGCATATTTCAGCCCAGGTGTATTCCAAAATCCAAGCATATGGTCNTTGGAGGCAGGCGCCCCCTCTGGCTTTACAACTGTCAGATTGTGCCCTTCAAGTTCGTCAGCTCTTGCTGCCAACATCATTGCTGAGCAACCGTCTCCAATGATGTGGGTCTCTGATTTCATCCCCAGGTTCCTCCCTGGTTCATGTAAGATTCAAGCCCAGAATGGAGTTTCGTGTTGTGTTTTGCTCTGGTGTGCGGGAATCTTCGAAACATTCCGAATGAAGCTCTGACTGTACAGAATAACTTGCTTCCCTTTGATGTAACCTGCTTTGGCCCCCACCAAGANTGCCTAGAGCGAAGTAGNTGGATTCCGATTTGTCGGTANACCTTNGCAGCCACTCCNATNGAGAAATGGGCTCTTGCTGGAAGATAAGAAAGGCCGACTCTGCCGCTAGCATAGTACTCTTCAGCAAGGCTCAGTAGTCTTCGAACTGCAGATGTAATGATTGCTGCATTCTCGCTGTCTGGATTCTCTGATGCTACTAGGATTTCTTCCGGGGTCATATTGTTGACCCAGTTACCGGGTAGGTATCTCCTGCCCATCTTCGCATCCACTACAACATCACGGGCGATGTTTGTGAGCTGCATTCCTATTCCTAAGTCAACTGCGTGAGGTTTTGCTTTGGGGTTGCTGGTGTTGAGAACACAGCACATCAGTAGGCCAACTGTGCCTGCAACCTTGTAGGCATACTGGATCAATTCTTCTTCGTCTTTGATTAGGACTTCTGGTTTTTGGTCATCCATCAACCCCTCTACAAGAGCGCCAATGACTTCGGTAGGTAATCGGTATTCCTCAACCATGCTTGAAAATTGATTTAGGAACGGGTGCCCATCCCATCCCCCATTGTTTAGCGTGTTCTGAATGTCAGTAAGGTGTTCATGACCGTTGGGAATATCACCATCTGCCATATCGTCTAGAACTCTGCAAAATGAATAGAGTCTTGCAGCATCATAACCCATTTTCTTTCCTAGGAAGCGTTTTGCCCAGTGGAAACTTTCTCCGCTAGTAGCCAAGACAATTTCCGGATCTTTGACTTCCAGCGAATTGGTCATGGCTACCACTTAGATACAATGCATCATTTTGAGGTTATAACTAGTTGTTTCATTGCCGTTATTTATCCTAGTAAAAAGCGAACATTATCAAGTAATAACTCAAACGAGAGTCTATGCCAGATTCGAAAAACCTTCCAAAGAAAGCAGCCGTGATTGGAAGTGGTTTTGGTGGTTTAGGCGCCGCTATACGTCTCCAAAGTGCTGGCATTCAGACCGTACTCTATGAAGCACGAGATTTACCGGGAGGTAGAGCATATGTCTACCACGATGATGGTTACACATTTGATGCAGGACCGACTGTAATTACTGCCCCCCATACTTTAACAGACTTGTTCGAGTTGTCAGGCAAGAAGTTGGAGGATTACATCGAACTGATGGAAGTACAACCCATGTACAGGTTGATTTGGAGTGATGGCGACCGTTTTGATTATGTTCGCGACGAAGCAACAATGGTCAAGCAAATAGCAGAAAGAAGTCAATCTGATGCTGAAGGTTATCAGAGATTTTTTGAGTATGCAAAGAAAGTTTTTGCCAAGGGATATACGGAGCTGGCCGACCGTCCTTTTGGAAGATTTTCAGATATGGTCGCCGTATCTCCCTCACTGATCAAATTGCGAGCTGACCGTTCGGTCTACAAGACCGTGGCCAAGTATGTCAAGGATGACCATCTGCGTCAAGCACTAAGCTTCCATTCACTATTGGTGGGAGGTAATCCGTTCCAAACTTCGTCGATATACACTCTGATTCATTANCTTGAGAGGGAATGGGGAGTNTATTTCCCGGCAGGNGGAACTCATGCTTTGGTGCGAACTTTGGTGAAATTATTCGAAGAATTGGGTGGAGAATTGCGTTTGTCAACTCCAGTTAAGTCAGTAGAATTGGTCCAGAATGGTAAATCAACAACGCATCGAATAACTGATGGAAAAGATGGAGTTGAAGATTTCGACATTGTCGTTTCGAATGCTGATGTGCATCACACTTACAAGAAATTGTACTCCTCTTCGAAGGTCGCAAAAAAGCGTGCAAAGAAGTTAGAGAAAATGGATTGGTCAATGTCACTGTTCGTTCTTTACTTTGGAACAGATATTGCCTATGATGACGTTGCGCATCACACTATTTTGTTTGGCCCCCGATACAAAGGACTACTAGATGAGATATTCAAAGGAAACAGTCTTCCTGATGATTTCAGTTTGTACTTGCACGTACCAACAGTTACGGACAAGAGTTTGGCACCTGAAGGTTGCAGCGCAGCATATGTCCTCGCTCCTGTACCTCACCTAGGTCGTGCAGATGTTGACTGGGATGAAATCGCAGAAGAATACGGTGACAGAATCATTGAGGCGCTTGAAGTAGAGATGCCTGATTTGAGAAATCACATCGTAACAAGACGCCACATCACCCCTAAGACCTTCGAATCAGAACTTGCAGCGTTCAAGGGTTCTGCCTTCTCAGTAGCGCCCAAATTAACCCAGAGTGCTTACTTTAGACCTTCAAATGAGGATTCAGGAATCCCAGGCTTGTATCTTGTTGGAGCAGGTACTCATCCCGGCGCAGGATTGCCTGGCGTACTGAATTCAGCTAAAGCCACTGTTGATTTGATAATTTCAAATTACCAATAATCAGGGCTCAGTAGTCGGATCCCATCCGGAAACATAGTCGCATTCAAGCGCTTTGATCGCTTCCATCTCTGAGGAAATATCGACTTCTAGCGACGCCAGATTTTCTACGATTCTCTCCGGTCTGCTCGACTTTGGAATTGTGATACATCCACTATCATAACAGAACTTAATCGCTACCTGNGCCGGAGTGCAACCNAGCTTTTCAGCGATTGCAACCAACTCTGGGTCGTCNACTTTGTGCCCTCTTGCAAGTGGGGAATATGCCATTACTTTGGCGCCAGCATCCTCTGTAGCCTTGAATAGATGTGGCCTTTGTAGCCAAGGGTTGAACTCAACTTGGTTAACGCTGGGCATGTATGTAGCATAGCTTTGCATTGCTTCAAGGTGAGGAGGCCCGTAATTTGAAACTCCAATCGCCTTAACCCAGCCTTGCTCTAGGCAATACTCCATACCTTTCCAAACCGGTGCTCTGTGCTCCGAGTTTTCTGGTGGTGCGTGCACTAAGTATAGGTCGATGTAATCGGTATCTAGTAGCTCCAAAGATTTCTGACAGTGCTCGAGAACTTCTTCATATCCAGTAGCATGCCCTCTGCGCAATTTTGTGGTGATGAATAGCGATTCTCTATCCATTCCAGATTCTTTAATCGCCTCTCCAACTTCATGTTCGTTATTGTATGCTCTTGCAGTATCGATGTGGGTATAACCTGCTTCTAGTGCGGCAAGAACTGATTTCTTGCATTCACCTTCTTCAGACATTAGGAATACTCCCAATCCAAATTGAGGAATCTCGTGCTCGAATTTTTCACCGTTGGATGTGCTATGGCTGATTCGCATATCTATCCTAGAGGCCACCTGTTGAAAAAGAAGCGCACTTCATTCTTCTTCAGTTGACCAAGTTCCTCTCAGCACCTTACCTGCCATTTGTCCAGCTTCGAACATTTCGATGTCATGGTCAACAATCAGGTGTTTGGTTATCTGGTGATGCGGTACAGGAATATTGCACTCAGGACATTGAACATATCTCTCAGGCTTGTATCCTCTAAACTCCATTCTACCTGCTGGAGTAGACAACATTCTGGCGGTTTTTCCTAGGATGTACAACGCCATCACTACGAACAGAATTAGACAACATGCTGAACTAAACCCTGCTCCCATTGGTGTTGAATCTCCGCTCAGTCTAATGTTTTGAACAACCGAACCGCCTGATGCTCTTAGTCTATCTAAGTCAATTGTATGAGGGAATTCTTCACCTTTGACCGTGAGAAGAATGCGTGTGCCGTCGTCTTCTTCATCCACATTGAATGCGAGTGTAAAGTTGCCATAGCGGTCTGTTTGAGTGGTTGTTCCTTGGAATTGCCTACAGTTACTTTCGCTAGCCTCACAACCGATTGAAATGTCCTGCAATACTAGTTGAGAGTTATCAGAATAAGTCGCAGTGCCCGTTATGATGTAGGTTTCAGCACTTGCGGAAACAGAGAAGCAGATTACCAAAATCAAAGGAATCAGTAATCTCTTCATGCAGATACCTGCGTAGGCCCGCTTTTAGAATGTTGATTTTGGCCATCAAGGAAACAATCTCAAGAGTTGTTAGCAAATTGAATGAAACGATCAATTGATAGGTGGTCTGCAGTGTCTTTGCAATAGTGTGCTTCTACGACTTTACCACTTTCATCAATCAATACGTCTACCGGAATTATTGACAGTTTCTTTAGTGACATAGTCATAGGTATGTACCCCTTCAAGGTTGCCTGAATCAATGTAATTGGAGAGCGAAGAGCTCCCATCATAAATCGGCCAAATGACTTCATGACCGAATTGCGCTCAAAGTGTTCGAATGATTCATCAGCCACTATTGCGAAAGGAGATTTGTGTTTCTTCATTCTCTTCGTCAATTCACCAATTTTCGCATCAAATACACCGACCATCACTGTATCTTCAGGGAATTCATCCCATCGCTTGATTATTCGATTTATTCTGATATTGCATAGTGGACAGGTTGAGAATCTGAAGAATGTGAGTATGACTTTTTTCCCACGATGGTCGCTCATATTGAACGTACTTCCATCAATAGCTGGGAGAGAGATATTTGGGGCATCGGAACCACTTGTCAGTCTTGCCATGTCATGTGATAGAGGCCAGTGTAATTTAGTTGATTGATATTTAATCGAATCAAATAATCACAGGCTTTGATTTCTTTGATTTAGTTAATTGAGCACTTTTCGAGGGAGAAATTAGACATTACAAATCCTGTTTGTGGAATTAAGATACATAGTAGAGTACATTAACTATGAATAAATTTGGATTGTTAATGCTAGATAAAATACAGTCTACGCCTGCAAAAATATGCCTCGGACTAACAGCCCTTGTTATGTTCGTTTATTCGTTGAATTTCATGTTCTTTGCCGATTGCTATTCAATCGGTGGAGACGGTTGTTTCACATTGTTGAACAACAAATCAGAATTGGGAGACAGCATTTATGGAAACGGTGGACCAGAGACCGCTTTCAATGGAATTTTGATGTTCGGTATTTTCCTTTCATCGATGATTATTTTGATTGAGGGGCCAAAAGGTAAGTGGACAACNATGATTCCTGTAATGATTGGTCTGTCTGCAATGACAGTTGCAATGTGGATGGATGATACAGGTGCACTAGACATCAACTCAACGCCAAAGTATGTTGTGCCAGCTGTATTGGCATTGTATGCCGTGTCCTACTTCCTGATGAAGGACGAAGGAGTAAACGAGGGATTGTCAGACTACAAGCCAGGCATCAAAGTTCAAGATAAATTTGCAATGGTTGCACTAGTTTTACTTGTATTGATGGGATTGTTCTATTCACTGCGAATGATCTTCACTCCAGATTCTGTAATTGGAGAAGGATTCCCAGCAGGAGAATCATTTGTTCTAGCGCTAGAATCAGATGCAGCACGTGCACTCGGACAGGGTATACCTTCTGAGGTTACAGTTGCAGTATCAGGATCTCTAATTCTGGTTTACACTCTTTGGTCAGCTCTTGTTCTGACCAATGGAGCATCTGGAAAGTGGTCTGTTATGCACCCTTCTATGTTCGCTTTCATTTCGGTAACAATTGGTACCTACATGGGTATGCTAGCAGGAACTGCAAGAACAATAAGTGACGGTAATCAAATGGACGCCATCGCCGGTCCACTAGTTATGCTTCTAGTACTGATTTCATACTTCAGACTACGCCCAGAAGGCATGGAAGATGGAATGACCTTCCAAGGTGAGGAAGTTGAATCTGCATGGTTCACTAACGGGCTACTGACCTTTGCATTGATTATGGGTGCATTGTTCGCAGTCACCTCCATATTCTGGGAAAACGTTGGTTGAAACTCTGTGACAATCAACAAGTGTTCAAAAATAAACTTGAGAACAACTTGATGTGTCAGTATTCACATCAGCAATCGGGCACCTCGCTGGTGTGGATACTTGGCACTTCGTTTCTTACGACCAACTGAACCGGGATTTACTTCCGCAGAGCAGAAGGTGTTGGGCTTGTATCTTAGTCGAAACCTCATGGAAGGCTAAACAACTCCCATATCACAAACAAAAGTTGGCATTACTGCTCTCAAATCAAAGGCATTTTGCNCTAGAAATGCAAGAAGCAGGCTATCCGGTTAGGTATGTATTCTCAAAGAAAGAGTACGGAGAAGTCCTAGCAGAACTTTGTGATGAGTTGGGGGAAATAACAGTAACTAAGCCAGCAGAATTGAGTCTTCGTCGCTCGATTCAACCGTTGGTCGAGGCTGGCCAATTGAGGGTGCTGGAGCACAAAGGATGGCTAACTACAACTGAGGATTTCATCAAGGGAGCCGGGCAAAACGCACCTTGGAGAATGGACAAATTTTACCGTTACATTCGCAAGAATTACTCGATCATGTTGGAGGATGATGGGAAACCGGTTGGNGGAAAATGGTCACTTGACGATGAGAACAGATTACCTTGGGATGGCGCAGTTGACCTCCCCGAAACTTTGACCTTTGAACCGGATGAAATTACTCTTGAGGTAATTGAAATGGTTGAGAAGAAATACGCACATCATCCAGGAAAAATAGTCGCAGAAAATCTACCTGCATCCTTCGAAGATGTCAAGCGATTATGGGATTGGGCCAAAACCTCAGTGATGTATTATTTCGGGCCATATGAGGATGCGATGACTCAAGAACATCGCACACTATTCCACACAACTATGTCTTCACTTGTGAATCTAGGAAGAATCATGCCTAGGACCCTTATCAACGATGCACTAGCGCTTGATATCCCACACAACTCCAAAGAAGGATTCGTCCGACAAATCATTGGTTGGAGAGAATTCGTTCACCACGTTCACGAACTTACAGACGGCTTCGCAACCGATTCAACCCCTATCAAAGCAAGGCCTGCTGCCGGCTGGGAAGGAGAATGGCCAACAGCCAAAATCACTCCGAACGTACTAGAGAACTCATACGAACTTCCACCGACTTTTTGGGGAGAAAAGTCGGGGATGTTGTGCCTTGATACAGCGGTTTCAGATGTTGTAGAAACCGGTTATGCACACCACATTCCCCGCCTAATGGTCCTTGCAAATATTGGAAACCTGCTAGGAATCCACCCTAGAGAATTGACCGATTGGTTTTGGGCTATGTTCACAGATGCCTATGATTGGGTAGTTGAGCCGAACGTGCTAGCTATGGGGACTTATGCGGTTGGTGAAGTGATGACTACCAAGCCATATGTTAGCGGTACTCCTTACATCAAGAAGATGGGAGATTACTGCGGAGATTGCTCACTTCACTTCAAAAAATCATGTCCAATTTCTGATATGTACTGGAATTTCTTAGAAGAAAATCAAGACCACTTCAGAGGAAATCACAGAATGGCAATGCCGATGCGCACTCTCGCAAAGCGCACACAGCAAGCCAAAGATACCGCAAAAGAGGTCACACACTATGTGCGTCAACAGATGAGTAGGGGAGATGTACTAGACCCAAGTATCCTTGAATCCATCAAATCTTAGTTTTGGCAAGATGGACAGAAGTCTAGCCTGCGCCCTGCCGGCCTTGTGTGGACGATTAATTCTCCACATTCATGACATTCCTGGTCGTTACGAGTGAATACCCAATGCCTTGCTTGACCTCTTGTGAATCCTACACCTCGCAAGTTTTCATACAATTCAAGGTCGACGGTAATTCCAGGTTTATGGAAAGATTGTCTAGACAAAAATAGAGCCTGCTCTGCTAACTTTTCCTTTTCCTCATCTGAGAGAGAGCCAACCGTTCTATCTGGATGCAATCCCGAGGTAAACAGGACTTCACTGCGCAGATAGTTTCCAATTCCAGCAAAGAAACCCTGGTCTAGTAGCAGAGTTTTGAGTCGCCTTCTTTGGTAGGTTTTCTGATTCATGTGGCCGACTAAATCCTGAATCGTGGTTTCCTCAATTACCACATCTGGCCCTAGCTTCGCAAGGTAAGGATGTCCCGACAGCTCCCATGGCTCCATTAGCAAGATATCGGTTGCAGACCAAAGTCTGCAAGTGTGTTTGTCAGTGGTTAGTGCAACTCTGAGTGAACGGTTCCATTTCTTGGCCTCTGTGGTTCGCAGGTTAACCGTCCAGCGCCCGTACAATTGGTTGTGGCTATACATTACAAATGTGTCAAAATGAATCAACAGAGCCTTACCTCTTGCCTCGACTTTATTGACAGTCTTGCCTAGGAAATCGTGCTCTCGACCACTGAATTGAGGCAGCGTAATTTCGATGTCTTCGATGACCTTTCCTTCCAGCGCTTTACGGATTTTGTCCGCTGCACGATGGATTTCAGGCCCTTCTGGCATGCTTGAAAATCTACTGTTTCGATTAATAATGTCTGTATTATTCTGTCAAAATGCGCCTAGCATAGTCGGGGTCAACCTCAAAATGCCTAAGCGTCTGGGACTATCATGCGAGATAACGCCAAGGTCGTATTGATGGCCTTACTAATGGCCAGTATCTCACTTGCTGGTTGCTTCGGAGAAGAGGCAAAAGAGGAAGTTGAAATTCCAGTTGTCGAAGAGGTATTCGGTGCATACAGCGTTGTAGCACCAATCGATACGGGAATCAATGTCTACCACGACAGATTCCGCCTGAATGAGACATACCCAGACTGGCTGCTGGATGGTCTTGGCGTTACCATGACCTGTGATTTGACACAGAATGGAACATGGCAGGAACGCTATGATGCAGACAAGGAATCCTGCTGGGATGTAATCACATCTACCGATATTGTTTACTTCCCAGGAACTAGAATCATTGGAACAACTCCCGATGATGCTACAGATATCCCAATTCTTGACGACCCATCAGATGGGCACGGTACTGCGGTAACAGGATCTGTACTCGATGCTAACCCAGACGCTGTGATTTTCTTTGTTGAAGGGTTCTCAGATGCTGCGGTTTTGGCAGCGGCAAATCAGCCACTAGTGGACATTATCACGACTTCATTCGGACCCATTGGTAGCGTTCCAGTTCCGGGAATTGAAGATGCAACAAAGGTTGCAGTTGTCGATTACAAGAAGATTCACACAGGAGCTTCAGACAACACACCTTCGCCTGCAGTTCAAGATTCAACAGCAGGCCCACCATGGTCGATTGGAATCTCAGGATATGCTGAGGAAGACGATGACCAAAAAGAAACCATGAGCGGTTCTTACCCAGATATTGCTGCTGATTGGACCCAACTTCTTCCTAACCACGATGANACNGATGGCTACCANGNAACCTCNGGAACNTCATTCGCAACNCCACGCACAGCNGGTATTCTCAGCCTGGTAATAACCATGCTAAGAGAGGANGCAGGAGACATGTTATCTGGTGCTTCAGATGAATATTCAAGAAATGGGTCGCTTGTAAGCAGCGGTAATCTATCACTTAACAACGCAGATATCAGACACGCTCTAAACCAATCTGCATGGTATCCAAGTTTCTCAACATGGGACCCAACCTCTGGGACAACTCCAATGTCTCCAATTGCACCTTGTACACAAGTCGGTTGGGGTGTTGTGAACATGTCCAACGTAATGCCAATTTACAACCATCTCTCTGGTATTGAGGAAATACCTGCACGCCCCGGAGACGTTGTTGCATGCATGAATGCAAACCAAGCAATTCGTGAAGCCTACTGGTCTTAATCTGAAAACCAAGGATGTTTTCCGAAGTGATTTCTTGGTACACTTTCTCCAGTCATTGAATAATGCTTGAATCCAGATAATACCGATTTCAGATAGGATTTCAATCTGGGTTGGACCCATAATTTGTGAGGTAAATACGCTAAAATTTTTGGTAATTTTGCGAGTATGAAAGGATAGACTGTTATCGTTAATTTCGATTTATTTCCTCTATCCTCAATAACCCACTCAACAAAGGATTGCGGGCCATTTTCTTCACCGATTAGAAGGGTGTAACCTTTTCCTTCTTCCCATGTTTGGAACTTTCTGATGTAGGTTCTATCATTGAGATAGACCAGTCTGTCACTATATTTTCCATCACCCCATTCAATAACTTCGTTAGTCTTACAAAATGGATGACTGGCATTCAGATTTTCTTCTGCGCTAATTAATTCCCAGAGTTGACTTGTACTGAGGTCAAACTCAATGGATTGAGACACAGGCAATCTTTTCCGGAAAGTAGAATCCATCTTTATCCCCATTTTTATTCTCTTGATCTCAGAATCTCAGAAGGTATGCGATAGACATAGTTCGTCGAATCTCCAATCAGCTTGATTGACGTTTTATCTGCCGAAATCTGGACTATATCAAACTCCGTTTCTATGGAATGTAAAGGCATGTTTGCCAGAAGTCTTCCTCTGTTATCAAGTGAAATTCCTGTTGCAACATGGGGATCAATTGATTGATAGGAAATCATATTTTCAGAGATTTCTACCTTGCCTAGGCCATCAAACATATCTGCAAAGGCCGAGCAAATCTTAGCCCATTCGCTAATTCTAATTTCAATTTCATCACTCATAGGTCATCCCAACTAAACTTCCATTGCCAATTTCCATGGGCAACTCCTGGTGTATTCATTCGTGCCTCTGAACCTAATTCCATGATGTCTTGAATTGGAATTATTGCCATGCCGGCGGGGCTTTCAGTTGCTAGGCGAATCATTGTCTGGCAAACAGTTTCACCTTCCTTCATGTATGGCTTGAGTCGCTTTCTCTTCTTCTCATTCCACCAACCCTTTGTCGTGTTGTTATCGTGAGTTCCAGTGTAGACAACTCTGTCAAAGGTGATGTTTTCCGGTTTGTGTGGGTTGTCTTTGTTATCATCATCAAAGGCGAATTGTAAAACGCTCATCCCTTCCAATTTGTGTTTTTGTCGCAACTCTGTAACCTCTTTTGGAATGATTCCTAGGTCTTCAGCAATGATGCATTCATGGCTACCACATACTTCGATTAGTGCTTCGATTAGCTCATCTTTTGGACCTTCTAACCACTTTCCTTTTCGAGCGGTTTTGTGTTTAACAGGAATCGCCCATGCGGAATGGATTCCTCTGAAATGGTCGATTCGAACAATATCGAATAGGCGCATCATTCGTGCCATCCTTTGCTTCCACCACTCCCAGTTTTCCTTTCTGTGAGCATCCCAATCATAGAGCACAGTGCCCCATCTCTGCCCCTTTTTGCTGAAATAATCAGGCGGCACACCTGCTACAACTTGCGGCATGCCTTTCTCATCTAACATGAATAATTCACGATGAGCCCATACATCTGCGGAGTCATGAGAAACGAAAATCGGTAAGTCGCCAATTAGAATGACATTTTTCGATTTTGCATATTCTCTAACCTCTTTCCAGCGCCCCATAAATCGTGCTTGTGCTGTTGCATCGGTTTGAATTTCTGCAAGCGCTGAAGGGTTTCTGTCCCTATATTCAACCGGCCATTCATACCATGGTTTTCCATCGAACTTTGTCTTGAGGGCCTCAAATAGAAGCCAATCCTCCAACCAGTATGATTCCTCTTTCATGTCTAGGGCTTCTGATTCGCCAAGACTGTCCCATGCTGCGAAAGCAGAAGGAGATGCGTATGGTGAACCGTGTTCATCTGGGGGAGTAATCGGTAGAACTTGCCATGCAGAGGCCTCGTAATCAACTATGTAATCGATGAACTTCTCTGCATCGACTAGTCCATTTGGCAGGCTTGTGATGTGACACAATACCCCTGTATACTGCGCCATCAAAATGATGTGTAGTGCCGAAAACCTTTGAGTTTACTCCCTGTCCCCGAGGCATGCGTCGAAGCGCAATGCTGATGGCTTTGATTTTCCTTCTTGTCCCGTTTTCTTCTATGGCGGCGACTGTAGATGGTTCTCTGAACGACTGGAGTTCAGAGTCTCACATGGGCACAGATGCGAATGGGATCTCATTCCACATGGATTGGGATTCAAGCAACTTATACCTTGCATGGGATGGTACAGACCTAAGTTCGCCAAGTGAAGGAGCAGACATTTTCTTCTACCTAAACACAAGTGACGATGGTTCTGTTACTGCTAAGTCTTGGAATGGAATCAAGACATTACCATTCGCTGCGGATTACGGAGTTGTGGTTGAGGATTCATCATATGCTAGAGTTGTTGGATTCAGTGCAGGTCAATGGGTTGACATTTCCACTCCAGATGTGCACGCTGGATGGAGTGATAACAAAGTCACAGAGATCTCAATTCCACTATCTGATGTCGGCAATCCAGCCCACATGGATTTGATAGCATGGGGACAATGGCAGGATGCTGGAAACGTATGGGCTACCTTCCCAATGAACAATTCATTCTCACAGTTTAGCCACTTCTATTCTGCTAGTGACCTTGTAAATCAGACACCAGCTGATGTGACAATCGGAGAGCGCTCAACACCAGAAAAAGTGGATGACGCACTAAACTTGGCAATCATTTTCCACCAACATCAGCCGTACTACAAGAACAAGTTGACCGATATGTACGAAATGCCCTGGGTTAGAGTACACGCAATGACTGAGTATGTTGATTCTCCAGGTATTCTTGAGAAGTATCCCGGGACTAAGATCACCTACAACCTAGTTCCTTCTTTGATGGAACAAATGCTTGACTATCACCGTTCAGAAACCTTGGATGTTCACACTGATATCGCAAAGAGGCCATGGACGGAAGGTGATTATCCAAACGCTACAGAGAGGGAATTGCACGTAATGCAATTCCAATCATTCTGGAATAGCGGTTGGATTTACAATGTAAGCGAAGATGACCCTAACGCATGGGTTCAGCCATCCTCTGAAATGTACTCCTACCTGCATGACAAGACATTGCACAATCTCAAGCCTGCAACAATCATGGATGATGACCTATTGCCTCCTCAAGAGTTCCTGGATTTGCAGGTCTTGTGGTATCTGTACCAATTTTCTCCAGATTATGTCCTAGGCAATTATGATGCCAGCCACAGAGATGATGGATTAATCGATTTATTCCAACAAAATGGTAACTTTACTCATGCAGATTTGATGTATGTGATCGATGCACAGCACGAACACATGGGCAATGTATTGCCTATGTATAGCGACTTAGCAGCAGCGAACCAAGTCGAGTTGACAACGACTCCTTACTATCACCCCATTCTGCCTCTGTTGATGATGCCAGGATGGCAAATGGAAGATGGAATTAGAGTAACTAAGCAACCATGGCCTGATGATGTGCAGAATCATTTGCGAACCGGTATGGACCTGTTCGAGGATGAAATGGGATTCCGCCCAGTCGGAATGTGGCCTTCTGAAGAAGCGGTTAGCCCTGCAATGGTTCAACCTGTAACAGATGTTGGAATAGAGTGGATGGTTACTGATGAAGAGATTCTGATGAAGTCAACAGACTTGAATGGCAACAATGTCGATATCACCGATGCATCAAATCTCGCAAAGCCTTGGATTGCTACCGGTGAAGATGGGGGCGAGGTCGCTGTCGTATTCCGTGACCGCGTGATTTCTGACCGTGTTGCTTGGAACTATGGTGCAATGACTCCTGAGGATGCAGTAACCGATTTCGTGTCCTATGTTGACGATGTACGCCAACAGCTTTTGGATGCAGGAGAAGACCCTTCCGAACATCTTCTAACCGTTTCCATGGATGGAGAAAACTGGATGTTCATGTCTGAATTCCAGCACAATGACAACGGACGCCCATTCGTTCACGAGTGGTTTTCCCGTCTAGAAACCCATCCTACAATCGTAACCACAACTCCCGGCGAGTTCCTAGAAACTGAGAGAGATCTTCCTAGAATCGACACAATCGGTACAGGTTCGTGGGTTGACGGGACTCTTTCGACTTGGGCAGGAGAGGCTGAGGAAAGCCTAGGATGGCAACGCCTGGTAGAAGCTCGCAAAGCCCTAGTTGCGTTTGAAGAAGATAATCCTGACCACCCGGGTCTTGGTGCTGCTTGGGAAAGCCTGTACATTGCTGAAGGCAGTGACTGGTTCTGGTGGTATGGACTAGACCAAGACAGTGGTTATGACGAAAATTGGGATGTTCTATTCAAGGTACATCTATCGAATATTTACCGTGCAATCGACTTAGAATTACCTCCTTATCTGCAAGATTTGTGGACCAATCCAAGCATTCCTGATGTCCCATATGGCGGTACAATTGAACCGATGATTGACGGAATTGCACTGCCCGGAGAATGGGATGGAGCAGCTCGTTATGATGCAAATACAGTTACAGGTTCTGGCATGGATATCGAATCATTCCACATTGGATATGATTCCAATAATGTNTATGTNAGAGTCGATGTNGANGATGATGGCTCAATCGAAGACAAAGCTGTTGAGATATACTTCATGCAACCAAATGCGGTTAACTTCAATGAGGCTGAAACCAACTTCCGCACAGCGATTGGCGGAGAAATCTTAGGATTCCCTGCAAAGAATTTGATTCGTTTCGACTTCGATGAAATCCGTGATGATGGGCGCTCGAAATGGATTGGTTTGTCTGCTAAAGGCGTGATAGGCTCATCTGAAGTTTGGGCGAGTCCTGTTTCCTCCAACTTGGGTGGCTGTGCTCATGATGAAGTCTATGAGTTCCAAATCCCATGGTCGCAATTAGGCTTAGCTCCAAGGTATTCGACTAGAATCAAGGTTGTAGTCGCCGATTTAGCCTCAGAATCCGACCTTGAAGTTGCACCTCCTGCACCTTCTGAAATGGTTCTGCCTGAATTGGAAGAATGGGTTACTTTACTAGAAATGGATGACGCATCTGGCGATGGTCATGGTGATGGTACAATCACCCTTCCAACTGCAAGTGATTTCGGTGGAGGAATGGATCTATTCGATATTCGTGGGGTGAAAATCGAGCAATCTGATTGGAATGCAAGATTCACTTTCGAGATGGGCGAGATTACAAATTATTGGTCTCTATCCAATGGCTTCTCGCATCAGATTATCCAAATCTATGTCGATAAAGGTGATTCAGAAACCGGAAGAACTGACATGCTACCAGGAGCGAATGCTGAGATTCATCCTGATTGGGCATGGGAGGTTGTAATCAGTGGAACAGGTGAACCTGGTGCTGTATATTCCGTTCAATCGGATACAGGTGCAACTTCTGCTCGAGGTGTAGAAGTTGAAGGGGATAAAGACACTAATACAATTGTATACACTGTGTCAAAGGATGTGATAGGAACAGACGTGGCATCATATCGCTATGTCATTGTTTCAGGTTCTCAAGATGGCTTTGGAACCGGTAAATGGAGAGACGTCGATGAGACTGCAAAGACATGGACTCTAGGTGGTGGAAGCGATGCATCTACCGATGATGGAATTGAGTATGATCCAAACGTATTGGATATCGTAAGAACCGATGACCAGCAAGAGACAATCTTAGCGGATTACGATGTTGCTGGAGGAGTTTATGCACAACTAACAGGTTTTGAAATGCCTGAAATTTCTCAACAAATATACGCTGCTAGCGTGCTGACTGTAACTGATAATTCAGCGATTATTACATGGTCTACAACCAAGGAATCAGACTCTCAGATTTCGTGTTCATCAGCAAGCAGTGAACCGATTACTGGTTCTAGCAGCGAGCAGTCGATATCTCACCAAATACAGGTTTCTGAGCTTGCCGCTGGTACAAATTACACTTGCACCATGACAGCCTCGCCTGATGAAATTACTCAAGAGATTGCATTTACCACACTCTCAGATTCAGATACTACTGCACCACAAGTTCTCAATGTTCGAGCTACTACTGATGATACTGGACTGACCACAGTTTCCTGGTTTACAGATGAAGATACATTCGGACAGATTGAACTCGATTCAACAACTGAAAATACTGAACTTGGCAAAAACCATGCCGCAAGTTACGCATTATGTGTTGGAGAACACAATGCAAAGATAACTGCAACTGACCCCTCCGGAAACACCGCTTCACAAAGCGTCTCATTCACCACCGAAGGAGACGGAAAGAAGTGTTCAGAGAGCGGAGGTAGTGGCAAGGTTACTACAGATGATGAAACATCGATGATTTCCTCAACCAACGTGCAAATTGTTGCGCTAGTGATAGTTCTGTTAGTTTTCCTAGCACTAATTAGGACCCGCAAAGATACCTTCGAATGATGTGGCGAGATTATTCAAACCGAAGAATTGGTTTATCTGAACTATATCAAAGAGCATGGCGGGGGACTTACAGCACATCCATGACCCCGCCAAAGCCGAAGAATTTGCTCGTACTTTAGGTCTACAAATTGGCGGAGGAGGTCACCCATTTGTCGGCCCATGGGGTACTAAGGGACTTTATGCATACAAATCGGGAAAAAACAGCGGCATGGCCTTTTTCGGCACAGGAGGCATCGAAATACAACGTTTATCGATACCGCATGAATCTGACAAGTATCGTCCATGGAACCGTTACGACCCTGATATTCCTGCCCACATCCGCAAAAAACTGATCGAGTTAGAGGATGATGATTCTACTAGTATCGGTCAACCCCCGCAGCCTGGAGCAACCGAACCCCACACAGAAGCTCCATCCATCGATATTGATGAAGGAAAAATAGCCCTCAAGAGCGTGCACGGAAAATATCTCAGCGCCCAGCCCGATGGGCGTGCAGAATGGAATCGTGACATCGCAAGTGAGTGGGAATATTTCCATCTTGAGAAACGGCAGGGTGACAAAATCACCCTCAAGGGTGCGCACGGAATGTACGTTTCAGCACAACCTGACGGGAAGGTGCAAATCAATCGCCAAGCTGCACCACCAACTGGTTGGGAGGAGTTCACAGTCGAAGACCGTGGCAACAATGTAATCTGTTTGAAGTCCGTACATTGGAAATACCTGAGCGCACAAATGGATGGAACAGCGCAGTGGAACCGTGACAATGCACCCAAAGGTGGCTGGGAAGAATTCCAGATAGTGCAACCGGGGGCGCTCGGTGGCCAAGCCTCCAACGCAGCGACTGAAATTCAAGAGCAAGCCCCCGCCGAAAGGAAAGAATCCATTGAAATTTTGGAGGCCGTAGCCGGNAAGCCTGTTCGATTCAAAATTAACAACCGTCCAAGCAGTAGCGATGCTTGGGTCGGCATCTATCCCGTACACATTACCAACAACCAAGATCATGGAGCGCAAAACGTTCGATGGAAATGGCTTCGCGATATCGATGTGAACAATGCATCATTCCCAAAACAAGCGGCAGGCAGTTACAGCATCCGAGTATTCTCTGATGGAGGGCATACGCTACACGAAAGGAAAGATTTCACTGTTGAAGCTGTACCAATTGACCCAGTCGCCGTAGAATCAATCAGGAAAAAGGCATGGATCGCTTTAGCCATTGGTTTTTTGTTGCTCGCTCCAGGAATTCCCCTCTTTATCATGGGCCTNGGTGGAGGATTCCAGTATGAGGCAGTGTCTTCTGGAACTTTCGAAATCATAGATGCAGACGGACAAGGAGACTTTGGGTTTGAGATTTTCATTGAGGGGGTGGCAGGTGATTTTGATGGAAACGGTATCCATAATTACTGTGAAAATGTTGTCATCAGCGCCAATCATACTGGTGGTTGGTTTACCACTGGACCACACGGTGAGAATGTGGCCGGAAATCCTCCAGATGAAAGTAGAGAAGTGTTTTACAAGGAAATTAATGGCGAGGGCAGCGGAGACTGCGGTTCTCATCATAATCCAGAACAAGCAAGTCACAACGGAGTTCAACTCGTCAAAATCGGACGAGCCTGCAAAGACTGTATGAACGGCACTACAACTATCACTGCACAAAATGGAGAAGGCGGCGAGATCTTGATGTGGATTAGAACCGAAGAAAACCAAGAAACACTTGGAATGTTAATCCCAGGCGCCATAATGATGGGTATTGGCGCATTGACAGTGATTGGGTCTTTGGGTATCCTCGCAAAAACGCGTCACTCCCATGGCCGAAGTCAGGCTAATTCTGCCGATTCAAGTAACATTTCTGGAACCTCATTCAATGCTGGAAATTGGTTTGCTGAGATTTCGAAACAGTCTAAGGCGATTGAAGATAAAATAGCCAGTGGAGAAAAACTGAGTAATCACGAGCGTGTTATGGAGGAGGCGAAATTCCCCGACAAGTCAAAAGTTGAAATGGACATAAAATATGGAAGTCCATTGCGAAAATGGTATTCGCATTTATTCAATGACCCTGCAAAGTCAGCGATTATTGCAAGAGAACTAGGATTGCAGGTTGGCGGAGCCGGATACGACTTTGAAGGCAANTGGNGAGACAAAGGGCTATTTGCATACCANACAGGAAAGTATGCTGGNTGTGCTTACTTTGGAATTGGNGGCACTGCTGATGAAGAACTNCAACAAAANGGNGGNANNGANAANTATCGNCTTTGGGAAGTCAATGACCCTAAC
>FUFK010068295.1_pt1 | contig 37296 bp, 45 predicted proteins | sample 1021851 | NCBI WGS metagenome assembly FUFK01 (sample SAMEA51879418, study PRJEB19060) | metagenome | reverse complement strand
GGTTTAGAGCTAGAATATCACGATTACAACGACCGTCTCGCGTCGCATAAATTAGCGCGTAAATTGAACGAGCGCGGGCTAAATGTTAGCATCAACCTTGACTCGCATAACGGCGGTTTTACGGGGCAAGGCGACGGTTGGCACATCAAGCGCGACGGGACAAGCGGGCGTTACCCAATCCGCGAGATTGTATCAACCCCAATGTGCGCTGAGAAGTTATTCTTTCAGTTGTATATTTTAACTGAAGTTATCCGCGAAATGAACGAGGAAAATTTACAAGCTTACCGCGCGGAAAATGCGGAAAGAGAAGAGATTTTCAGCGTTGACAGAAATTGCGGTTTGCACGTGCATTTTGACGCGAAAAAATACAATGAAAAGCGCTTGCGCTACCTCGTCAATAATTGGGTAAAAAATGAAAATAATTTTATGTCAATCATTGCCCCAAGCCGCCGCAATAACGGGTTTTGCCGCACGTATGCGCCGCATTTAGACGAGGACTTGCGCCGTATGCAATGCGCAAGCGAGCGTTATCATCACTTGAATTTAAACGCTTATGCTAAGCATAAAACGATTGAAATTAGAAGCCATCAAGGCACGCTAAATTTCGCGAAAATCGTCTATTGGACGGTCTTTTGTCAAGGTATCGTCGAAAGCTCGCTTACAAGCGTAAAGCGTACCGCGGGGTACAATAACCCAATGTGCAACTACTTATTGCAGGGCAAGTGGGCGACCCGCTACCGCCCAAGCAACGACGCCCCTTGGGGATTGCTTGCCAAAAACGACGCGTGCCAAGCGCTTATATTTTACGTTAGCGCGCGAATGAATCACTTTGGGGTACAAACCGCGCCCGTCATCTACGACCGCAACGAGGTACAACAGACCGCGCCAAGCGCGGTCGACGTTGTCCGCGACGCGGAACTATGCAACGCGTAAAACGCAAACTATGGGTACCCCTAATCAAAACGGGGGTACCCCCTTTTTAACAAATCAAATTAAATAAATCAAAATGGAAACAAAATATAGAATAATCAGATTCAACAAAAACAAGCCAAGCCAACGCGTGCGCGGTTTAACTAACCTTACCTTACACCAAGCAAGGACTATATGCGAAAGCCAAGACTCGCGCGGCAGGACGTGGTTTTACGGATTCACCGCAATGGAAGGGGGCAACGCATAATGCGCTCTGTACGATACACGCAGCGCGAACGAAAGCGCGCCCGATGGTACAAGCGCATTGCGTACAGACTCAAGCTCGCTTAGCACAAGCCCCGCGGAAACGCGGGGTTTTTCTTTGCCTGGATTTTGTCTGGAGGTCAAAAGGGGGTACCCCTTTTTTTATACCTGGGAGAAATCTGGTAGCAAAACTGGAGTCACCAGGTAGTCACCAGAACGGGAGCCAGAGAGGGGGTACCCCCTTTTTTTATTTCACCTGGAGGATTTTCTTTGTGTGTCTGGACGAACTTGGAGTACATGGAACCAGGACGANGGGGGGGTACCCCTTTTTTTGTTTTACCTGGAGAAATNCATGTCTCATATCCTGTGGCTGTGAACGAAAGGGGGGTACCCTATTTTTTGAAACAGCGCCTGGATTCTCAATGGGGGGGTACCCTATTTTTNNNAACAGCGNCTGGGTTTTGCTGTCTCGCAAGCAGAAGAAGGACGAGCTACGCTCAAAAGTTTTTTAAAATTTTTATTGACAAGGACGAGACTCTGTGCGATATTATGTCCAATGCTCAAAGCAGAGCAGCATTAAAACAATCAAACGAAAGGATTCAAAATGTGTTTAATCATACACAAGCCACAAGGCAAACGTATTCCGCAGGAGTACATCAACAACGCAAAGCGCATCAATCCACACGGATTCGGTTACACTTACCTGGACACGGGCGAGACAAGCCGCACGCTTAGCTACACCGAGGTCGACAAGATTCTCGATACCGACAGACCGCTCGTTGCGCACTTCCGCTACGCTACGGTCGGACTCGTGAACAAGCAGAACGTACACCCGTTCCCGATTACCAATGCACCGCGTTACGAGATATACTCGAACGGTACGATTGACGGTTACGGCAACATTACTTGCAGCGANATTCGCTTCGTTGCAGAGCGCATTCTTGGCAACAAGCCGCGCAAAACGTGGGTACCCTTTCTAAAGAAAACGGACACCCGCTTCGCTATCGTTGACACCCTTACGGGCAAGGTCAAGCGCATCAATACGTGGCACGAACGCGGCGGCATTTACTATTCAAAAGATAATTGCTTCGGCAAGTATCGCGTCGCCGTGTACGGTACGCTCAAGCAAGGTTTCGGCAACTCGCACTTACTCAAGACGAGCAAGTTTGTAGAGGCAGGCAGAACAAAAAGCAGGTACCCCCTTGTTGTCGACGGGCTACCGTATTTGTTCGAGGAAGAGGGGCGCGGTCAGCAAGTACGCGTCGAGGTGTACGACGTGTCGCACCGCGTCCTAGCTAGGCTCGACAGTCTAGAGGGACACCCTGCATTTTACGAGCGAAAGCAAATTGACATCGAGCTAGACGATTGGAGCGAAACCAAGGCGTGGGTATACTTCGCCCGCAATGCTTCCTGCACAAGCGAGGACGGACACCATCACGCGGAATACTTCGGCGCCAAGGTCAACCGTTATTGGGAGCAGCCAACCGAGGAAGAACTGCGCGAACTAAACGGAGACGATTGGTTCGTTGAAGACGAGGAAACTCAAGCCAACTACGAGATGTCTCGTAGAGATTACTTACAACAATAATTAAACGAAAGGAATTAAAATGAAACAAATGATTACAAAAAAATTCGGGTGGGATTCACACCGTGAACTAAAAGCGGGGTACCGTGGTTACGACACAATATTAGGGTACCGTTACAAACCTACAATCGTGTACAAGGGCGACGCGTTAGACTGCACGTTTGAACACAAGCACGAGTCTTGCCCTACGTCCAAGGAAGCGCGCCTTGTAGCGTGGCGGTGGATACAAGAAGCGTGGACATCAAGCGCAATGAAAGACGCGGACGTTTGCAGACGTGTAGGACTGTTCGCACACAAATCAATCAAACAATAGAAAGGAATCAAAATGAACATACAAATTATGCAATTAGTAATCGCACTCGCAGCGGTGGAGACGGGCGGACACCCGAACCCGCCGCAGGCGATAGGCGACGGAGGTCGTAGCGTAGGAATCTTACAGATTAGCAAGGCGGTCGTAGACGACGTGAACAACTTCAAGGGGTACCACTACACCTACGAAGACAGAACGGACGTTGAGTCTAGCGTAGAACTCTGTATTTTCTACCTGGAGCATTGGGGTAAGCACTACACCAGGGAGACGGGCAAACCCGCAGACGTGCGAACTCTCGCGCAGATATGGAACGGGGGCGCACTCGCCTGGAAGAAGACAGACCCGAAGGTTGTTAAAAATTTAACAGACTATTGGAACAAAGTCAGATTTGAATTAATAAAGAAAGGGGTACTATAAATTTACATTGATTCGTTTGATTCCAGGGGGTATCTCAGAAATGGGGTACCCCCTTTTTTTGTACTTATTTCTACATCTTGTGTTTTTTCTTGACAGAGGCACAAGATATAGTGATACTCCAACTATGAACGACCCATATATTAAATTAATCAAACAAAAAGAAAGGGAATCCAAAGACGGATTCAAACGCGCAAGGGAAATAGTAAAAGCATTTGCTAAGCACATAAAGTTTCCTAGCGAGAAAGAAATCAGTAAGTACAGAACCCCGCGCAACAATAGGCTTGACGCGGTGCTTGAGTACCTTACTGATACTTATATATCAAAAGAACAATTAGAACATCAAAAAAGGATTAAAGAAAATGAGCGATATGAGAAGCGATAAGCTACCCGAATTGTTATACAATGAGGAATGCGAAGACTGCGGAGGACGCGGCGATTGGGATACTGGATACGGTATTCGAGACTATGCCGTTTGCTCCAGTTGCGAGGGAACTGGAATAGATTCCTGGGCAGTTGAAAAGAACAAAGTCATACGAGAACAGAACGGGGGTTACGATGGACGATGAAGTAATCGGAACACTCACAGAGTTTGAAGTTACCGAGACCTACGTTATCAAAGCCAGGACTCGCGAAGAAGCTTACCAAATGGTAGCAGATAATGATTTCAAATATGGAATCCAAAGACACCAAGTAAAAATTGAACCCAACTATTAAATGGAAGATGAACTAATGCAACACCCCGTCGTGTACGTTGTAATAACGCAGCACCGTGGCAAATATATGCCGCACTTTTTTTCCTGCCCGACCGAGGCAGAGGACTACTATCACGAATACCTGGAGCTAATGCGACCTAACAACGCATTGCTTTGTATACTACAACAAGGCGAATACTTTGGTAAAAAATATTTATCCACGGGATTACCTTTGGAATTACAAAGTAATGATGCAGCAGGTATTACACTTGACGATATGGAGAAGAAGCAATATGACTGAGACCAATGGAATACATAACAATTCAAACCAGGTACGCGGTAGAATTTGGGGTACCCCAAGCCATTGCTTTACATACAATCACTTACTTTGTACTCAAAAATAAAAATGAAAACAGAAACAAAAAAAATGGAAAATACTGGACATTCAATTCTTACAAGGGGTGGCGCGAAGCTATGCCTTTTTTCTCCGAGCATCAAATTAGAACTGCACTCCGTTCACTACGGGACAAGGGAGCAATCCTTACGGGGAACTTTAACAAGATGGGATACGACAAAACCTATTGGTATACGCTTGCACCTCGATTGCTACAAGAAGCAGAAGCATCGGAGTATTGGCGAACTCGTATTAAGAAAGCAAAGTCAAAAGCTACTAATGCCACCGACAAATCTGCCGCACCCACCGACAAATTTACCGCACCAATACCAAACAAGTATATAGAAATAGAACCATACTAATGAGAACTATAAAATTATTAACCAAGAGAACCAGGGTGAAACCTAAAAAGAAAAAATAATATGGGAGGACATTTCTACGATTGCAAGGGTACCCCTTATTTAACCGAAGCAAGAACACCCGTTCAAGCTCGTAAGCTAAAAGCTTACCCATCAGTAACTACTGTACTCAGTATACAAATGAATGATTTCCTACATAACATTTGGATGCCGAGAAAGCTAGTTGAACTAGCAAGAGACAACCCTACAATGCCTGTTCAAGAGATACAAGAACTCAAGTATGGACAACGTGTTTGCCCTGCTACTGGTAATAAAATTAGTTCATCATCATTTGGTACATCAGTACACGCTAGACTTGAAGAGGTACTTAACCATCGGATATTTGGTGAAGGATTAGAAAACGAGGGTACCCCGTTTGACGATTGGGTAGAACCGTTTATAGATTTCATAGACAAGAATAACATCAAGCCACTTGCTACTGAAAAGATTGTTTACTGCGACAAGATGAAGAGCGCAGGGTCGGTTGATTTAATTGCAGACGTAGACGAAAAGGTACATTTGTTTGACTACAAATGCAGAGATACAAAAGGAACTGGAGGAAAGTTTTACGAAGAGAAGGACTGCACTCAGTTAGCGATTGAATCTAAATGGCTGCAGCAATCTATGGACTTGAGCTACGAGCCAATGATTACGAGCGTCTGTATATGCACAGAGAGCAAGAAACATTATCACAAGAATTGGACTAAGACTCAGATGCGCAAAGGGGTAACGCGCTTCAGATACTTGAACCGATTATACAGAATGGACTGGATGAAATCAAAATGAATTTTTGCGAAGACTTTAAACACGACCTGGAGGTAGGACTTGTCGCCGAAAAAGAAATAGCAGATATGCTAGAGAACTCTACGGTAGAAGTTAAGCGAGATATTATTGCAAAAACAACTGGTAGAATATTTATTGAGTACAGTTACAAAGGCAGACCGAGCGGTATATCAAAAACCCAGGCAAACTTTTATTGCTTTGTAGTTGGAGACTTAATTATTTTTTACGAGACTCAAAAGTTGAAGGATTTAATTAGACCTATGCTCGGAACCGATGCGGATATATGCGGAGGAGACAACGACCAAAGCAGAGGAATATTACTACCACTTAAAAAATTAATACCGTGAAGAAATACGAAATATTTTATAAGCATACAGATATGAATCCCGATTACACGGGTTACACCACTCGGTGGGCGAACGATGAAAAGCAAGCCAAGAAGTACATCACAAAAAACAAACCCTACATAAGAGTAACTGCAGTTAATGAAATACGTACCTCAAACGAAACTTAAAGAATGGCGTGAAAAAAATACGCCAAGCAGCTGCCCCATTTTAGAGGTACCCCTAAATGATGCAGTCGTAGACCACGACCACGATACTGGAATGATACGCGGTGTACTACACAGACAAGCAAACGCTTGGGAGGGAAAGACTTACAACGCCTGGAAGAGATACGCGAAAAACAATAGTGACCTGGGGTTTATTGAATCCCTGGAGAACATGGCTAAGTATTTAAGAAAAGGGGGTACCCAGTATTTGCACCCTACTGGATTAGTGCAGCTAGGAAAACGTTTCGCCAGGTTAAAGAAGGAGGAGCAAGTGTTTGCATTAAAAAAGTTTGGAGTAAAAAAAGATGAAATTAATGCTTGCAAGAACACAGAGGACAGAGTAAAACTGTATAAAAATGTATTAAAGAATTTATGAACATTAAAGAAAAATTAAACATAATGCAGACAAAACTGCACGTCCCTAAGGGACAATTTAATAAATTCGGGAACTACAAATACCGTTCCCTCGAAGATATAACACTAGCAATCAAAGCCCCACTTGAAGAGATGAAATGTATTCTCTTAATGAAGACTGAGATTGAAGAGATAGGCGGCAAGAACTATGTGAAAGCCACCGTAACATTAGCTGACTGCGAGAGCGACGAAAGTATTTCAGTTACTGCATACGCTCGCGAAGCAACAGAATCTAAAGGAATGTCGCCTGCTCAGATGACGGGCAGTTCAGATTCCTATTCAAAAAAATACGCGTTGGGTGGTCTTCTAAATCTTGACGAAAGCCAGGACGACGATGCTACTAATACGCACGGCAAAACAAGAAAGGATATAATATAATTATGGAAAAAACCTATATGAACAGACACGAAGTGGCTGAGTACCTGGGAGTATCGGTACGCTTTGTAGATAATATGATAAGGGATAAAAAAATACCTTGTGCAAGGCTAGGAAAAAGAGTAATATTTAGCGTACCAAGTATTAACAAATGGTTGGACGATAATGAAGTAAAAGTTTGTGAACCAATAACAGAGGAAAATTAATATGTCAGATTATGATGATACTAATACCTTCGTACTATTCTCGGAAGAGATAGAAGAGGGGTCAAAGAAACCAAACTGCACGGGCAAAATTAACATCGATGGTAAAGAGATGCGCCTAGCAGGGTGGAGTGGCGAATCCAAAAACGGAAGACGCTACGTACGAGGAACGTGGTCAGAATACAAAGCTAAGACTACTGAACCTGCTAAAGAGGAGGCACCGTTCTAATGGCGGAGCTGCCCGATAGTGGAGCAAGGACTGCATTCGATACGGGTGCAGTCCGTGACTCTATGAAAGGAAAAGGGGTACCCTCTATGATTCCTACTTGCGCAATCAAAGCAATGGCTCGACGTTTTGAGGACGGCGCAAGCAAGTACGGTAAAGATAATTGGAAGAAAGGTATCCCTACATCAAGGTACTGCGATGCAGCGTTCAGACATTTGATGGCGTGCAAAGATGGTGAAACAGATGAAGACCACTTTGGAGCAGTCCTTTGGAATATGGCGTGTTGGTTAGAAACCAAACGTCTCATATCTACTAAGCAATTACCCGCAGAATTAAATGACTTATGAGTAAAGAAAATGATTACATCGACGAGTATAAAAAAGCTCGCAGAGGTATTCTTGTACCAGGTAAAACCAAACAAGAAATTATCGACAATTTTTACAAACAAGCTAGGTCTGATATATATTGGGGTATGAAGAAACGATATATAGATGATAAACTAGGATTGTAAAATGAAAGATAAACCAATTCAAGAACCGTATTCATTGGATGCGGAGGAAGCCGTTGTCGCTTGTTTAATTAAATCAAACGACGAGAGTATATACGATAGTGTTGTACAGATAATAAACGTAGATGACTTCTACGTAGAGAGACCAAGAATATTATTCTCTATCATAGATGAACTACACAAAAAAAGTTATCCTATAGACGAAATTACTATCCTGGAAAGAGTAAAAGCTAAAGGGAAAGAAGAACAAGTCGATGGATTTCTTGGGGTGCAGTACGTAGCAGATAGAGTCGAGACTACAACCTCCGCTAAGTACTACGCAAATATCGTCCGTGACAAGTCGATAGCGCGCAGTTTGATACGTATGTCGCGTGAAACAATAGAATCGATTGTAGAGGGTTCTGAAGCCCATTCTGAGGCTTCTAAGATGGAGGGTCAGTTAGCACAGATAGCAGACCGCACCAATACAGAAGAATCTTTCATAGATGCAGGCGATTTATTGCAAGATAAGCTGACTGCTATGGCTGAAAACCGCTACGAATTTACTGCACTTAGCACGGGAATCGACCACCTGGACGCAAAACTTGACGAGGGTGGTATTGGTAAGGGTGAGGTATTTGTTATATCCGCTCCCACCTCGTGCGGTAAGAGTCAACTGGCTCTAAACATAGTTTTGCGAGCAGCAGTACAAGACAGAATACCTATCGGTATATTTAGTTTTGAGATGCCCGCGGAACAACTTATGAAACGAATGGTACAAACGGCAAGCGCAGTCAATCTAAGAAGAATAAGAGAGAACGTTGCAACGGACGAAGAAAAAAATCGTGTGTTCGACGCTCTTAATAAAGTAAAAGGAGCGCCAATAGTCGTAGAACATTTCGCTCGTAATGTAGATGAACTACGTTCAAAGGCTAGGTCAATGAAACGCAAAAATAAAATAGAAGCATTAGTAATTGACTACCTACAACTAGTTCCCTACGATACACGTATGAGTAAAAATGATGGCATAGCATTGGTATCCCATAGGATAAAACAATTAGCTATGGAACTTAATATACCTGTTATCTTATTGGCGCAAGTCAACAGAGAGGGAGCAAAGAGAGACTCTGGTCTTTCGATGCACGACCTCAAGGATAGCGGCGACATTGAGAATGATGCAGATGTCATATTACTTATGTGGGCTAGGGGTGGAGACTTGCAGAACTGCAGAGTCTTTGACGGTAAAACCAATTACCTCGAACTAAGCTATAAGATTGCGAAGAACCGAGAGGGGGAGCGCGATGTTATGGGTAAATTTAAATTCATAAACCAAATAGGAAGATTTCAATAATGTCTAATACAACAACTTACAGAACACCAACCGAAGATATATTAACACAAGGGCTGCACCAAATGACTATAGCGTGCGAGTCTCTTACTAAGCAAAATGAGATTCTAAACAAAGATGTAGAAAATCTCAAAAACAAGTTGACACAAGCTAAAGAAAAGCTTTTAGTAAACAACATAGAGTATTAGTTAGTTCTGAGCTTTATGATTTTTTGTATGAATTATTTAGGTAAGCCGTATGAGTAATCTGCGGCGGGAGAGTTTCAATCATTTCCTCTCCTAATTAAACCCTAAGAAGCGTCCTCGAAAGAGGGCGCTTTTTTATCTTGTTAGCATATAGTATGCTTCTTTAGTTATAACCTTCTTACCGTATAACTCTTTAAAGTAAGCCGTGTTACCTTCGTATAAATCTCTTAGTATTCTTATCTGAGTATCAGATGAAAGCGCATCTATTGTTGCCTCAAAGTTTGTTAATCCCTTACGTGCCTTCATTCTACTNTTCTTGTAGTAATTCAACATTTTCTTTTTCAAGAAAGGATTATCAACTGTACGAATAGCTTGCATTATCTTTTCGTTGTTGGCTTCTGTATTCAGAGTTAAGTCTAAATCTAAACCATCAAATATAGATTCAGCAGTAACCCTTGGTGTTCTTGGCAAGCTAGGAATCTTACCTGCTTGCAAGTATGCTAATTCTTCTGAGCTTACACCTGCGTTCTTTAGCATTTCTATTGCTTTATCCGCGCCGTGAAAGTACGTAAAGTTATTTAGATGCATTCTCTGAACCTGCATCAAGTCTGTGTACTGCCTATTGGCTTCTTGGTATTGTGATTCGCCTTGGTCTGGTAATGCACGTAACTCTTCTAGTCTATGATTTATCATTGCACCCCAATCAGATTTGACCGCTCTTACATCTTGGTATCCTTTACGCGCTTTTCTTTCTCCAGTCTCTACCATATCTCTAGGATTTACACGCCAACCTAACTGACGAGCGTACACTTGGTCTAATGTAAATCTTGAACCTGGCTTACCTGCCTTGATAAATTTGTCTAGCTCTCTTGCTTGTCCAGGCTTAAACATATCCTCGATAGCAAACTCCATAATCTCTTGGAACTTTTCAAAATCATTTGGATTTGTACTAATCTTTTCTCCAGTTTCTATATCTTTGTTGAGCAAAGCTTGTCCTACACCTACATAGAAAAATGCACCTTCACCAACAAACTCTTGTCTTACAAGTCTCATCAATGATGTTTCATCTGTACCGTCCATACCTGCCTGGAATGCTTGAGCAATCATACGCTGCGGAACTAAGTAAGATGAATTAAGATAATTAAACTTAGTGTTATCTTCGTCCATTGTCATAATCAATGGAGAGTTTGTAGCGTAGTCTTCTACGTATGATTCTAATAACTTAGCTCTTTTTTCTTCAGTTACATTATTAGCTTTTTCATATCCAGAGAAATATGCAGTTGCACCACCTAGTGTAGCAGCAGTCCACGCTGCTCTATGCGCACCAATTCGCGCCGAAGCTGCTCTGTCTACTTGCCCTAAGTTAATTCCTAGGTTCTGACCAAGCTTACCAGTTAATAAATCTCTAATCTGTCTACCTTGATTGTATTGATTTCTCAATAGCTCCATAGTAAACGTAGCAAACTGCGGAGTAAGACCATACTTGGTTGTTAAACGAGCGGCTGCATTAACCTTGTCATAGTTTTGGTATACGTCATTCAATAACTTAGCAGCAACGTTCTTTAAATCTTCTGCACGTTTAGGGTCTGCTAAATCTGGGTACACCTTTTTTAGTTGTAGCTGCATAAGCTTCCAACCGTAATATCTAAATGCTGTATCTGGAACTTGGTATACTTCAGCAAACGGCTGTATTATTTTTTGCGCAGGACCAACTGCATTCTCTAAGTTACTTCTAATATCAGAAGCAAATATATTACCACCCTTGATACCATATCTTTCTGCGTCTTTAATTTCTGCTAGTATTTCTTTAGATAACTTTTGATTACTTGCAAACATATCAATGTCTGACATAGCTACACGGAAACCATTCCATAACGCAGGAACTTCCATGGGGTTTGCCATAGCAAGCTGAGCAATCGTAGCCATGTTACCATAGAACTGCACCATATAAGAAGGTAAGTTACCGAGAACTTTTACTGCCTTTGATAAACCTACGCCAGAATCTAGTGTAGTTTGTAAACCATCAATAAATCCATTGACAGAGTTTTCTATATAATTACTAGCGTACAACTGATTGACTGCAATGTTTACTTCTGGACTTGTATACAATCCACTTTTACCACCGCGCAAGTCTAGCGCAATAACTCCAGGCTTATCTGGATTTCTAGTGGCTAGATTCATACCCTCTAGCATTTCAGTCATTCTCTTGTCAGCAGATGCACGTGCAACTAATCTAGTTAGTCTTGATACTGTACCACGTGCGCGCTCTCCTGGGTCTCTAACTACACCCATCATTCTCATAAGCGCTGCATTAGTGCTTTCATCTAATTCTCTTGCACGTATAGGCGCATTGACAGGTTGTTTACCACTTCCTGCTGCTTTGGCTTTTCTAGTCGCTGCAGAATTATCAATGATTTCTTGTACCAAGGCTGCGGCTTTTTCTCTATTAGAAAATCTTACACCTTGGTCGTCCATAGATTTAGGACTACCTTTCACTAAAGGCTTTCCTTTATCAATGTAATCTATTCTGTTTCTTAGGGGTACCCCTAAATCAATCTTAGCTTCGTCAAGGTCACTAAATAAACTTGTTGTTTTCTGATAAGTAAACTCTCCAGAAACTGGGTCAAATACTTCTACTCCTATTGCCAAGTCATCTCCTGCGTCTAACTGTCTTTCTATTTCGTCAATAGCTTTTTGTTTTAACTTAGGGTCTACTACAAAATTTTCATTAGTATAAATTTCAAACTCTTGAGCTAGATAATCCTTGTCTCGAATAGAAGCATTTATCTTACCCATAAGAAGCATTTGGCTTTCTTCATCTAGCCCTTTAATAGCATCATCTCCAAGCAATCTTGAAAGTACGCGTTGCTGACTGTCAACAAAATCTCTCCATTCTGACAATGTTCCAAGTAATCCTTTCTCTACTAAGATAGGGTCTATCTCTCCTCCATCAAAAAACTTTTGGAACGCAGGCGCAGTCCTTGGGTCTAGCTCTGTTTCTCTAGCTACTGCTTGGGCTACTCTACCTCCAATAGCTTCTCCAGTCTTGATTAAGTTTCTGTAGTCTATACCTATGTCAGCTATTTGTCTACTAACAATAGACGGAGTAACTTGCGCAATCCATCTTCGTGCAGTTGCAGGAAGCTTTTGGTATATCTTAGCAACAAGACCTATTTTATTTGGGTCATAACTAGACTCTGATATTCCTGTACTTGATACACCAATGGCGCTTGTAGATTCTTCTCTGATGTTAGCTTGTCTACTTCTTTCAAACTCGTAGTCAAATGTAGGAGATGGCTTCAACCTATTGTTGTCCGCTCCAGAGTTAGTCATCAATTCAAATGTACCCAGTCTTCCTTTGGAGTCTGTGTATATAGTGTTTTCTATTTCAGCAGGAGTTTTACCTTTTAGCTTTTTAGCTAGTCCTTTACCTACTGCGCCTAATGTACCACCAAAGCCTGCTCCTATACCTGCAAACAATGCAGTTTCTTTTGCACCTGCAAGCTCGCCCTTATCTATAATAGATGTAGCTTGAGCTTCAACTACACCTGTAGCCGCACCTTCTAATGCACCATACTTGATGCCCTGCTCTGCCATTTTAGACAATCCCTTACCTGCGCTTTTACCAAGAACTTTGATAGACTGCGCACCTGGTGTAGGTATTAGATTAATTAAACCTGCAGATATTGCACGACCCCAACTAATCTCGTCTCTACCTTCTATCTTTTGCGCAGCAAGACTACCTGCTATACCAGAGCCAATAGCTCCTGCGGTATATCCAAGTAAAATACCAACGGGTCCAAAAACCCCACCTGCAGCAGCACCTGCGTATTTACCTGCTGTACTAACTGCTACTTCGGTACCAAGACCTTTTACTATTTTACCTGCGCCAGGACCTGTGGGTTCAGAAATAGGGGTACCCCTTTTTTGCAAAGGTTTATTGGTAAGAGCGGTACCTCCGCCTTCCTCTGCTTTCTTTCTTCGGTATAGTTCTTTAGCAGCTTCGTATCTTTGTGGGTCAGATTGTTCTAACTCTTTATTTGCAGCGAGCCATTCAAGAACTTCTCTGGCTGATTTACTCATAGAATATTATTTAAATACTTCGCTTTCTAATTGTGCGGTGCTTTTGTTTGCTACATCTGATTCTACTTTAAGCATCTTATCTAGTTGTTCTATAATATCTAATATAGCACTTTTCTTTTTTGCAATTTGGTTTTGATAGTATGATTTATCTATACTAACACCTTGTATATTTCTAAAGTCCCTGTCTGTTAGTTTGCCTTCAGCTTGCTTTAACTCTTTTAATAATATCTTAAGGTTTTTCTTCATATCCATAGCTACATCTACTTGTGCTGCAGTTTCTATGGAATCATTTAAATCTTTGCTTTTAAAATTAGTATAACGAGTTAATGAATCGGAATTTAAATCATCGACGCCTAACGCTTCTACTGCTGCATCTACTCCAGAATCATCGTCATCATCGACATCTACGCCATCATCACCTGTTGGTACATCTGGTTTAGATGATTTAGATACTCCTAGTATTGCTGCGATTTCATCTGGTGTACGTTGACGTATTATCTCTCCAGTAACATCTTTTACGTTAATATATTCGCTATATAAAGGACTTGTAGATATAGCTCGCATTGCGGCTGCTGTATCGCCTTTTGAATAAGCATCAGAAAAAGCATCAAATGCTTTCATATTGCTTTCTATTTTTGCATCGTATGCAAATTCATCTGTTGTCGATAAGTTCTGTCCGTACTTCTGTATGCCTGCTAAAATCAATGACTGCGCACCTGGAGTTAAATCCTTAGTGCTAATGTAATTTAACATCGTTCTAGTTAAATCTGATTGCGTTACAGAATCAATATCATCATCTGACATACCTTCTGGAAACTGTAACTTAATAATATCAGTAAGTGCTGATGCTGCAGTCTGTGTATCTTTTTGTTTTTGCAACGTATCGGCGTTTTGTATTTGTGTCTGAGCAGAATCAATATACGCATTTAGGTTGTTTACAACCTGCGGACTATAGTCCCCATTTAAAAATTTCTTATATGATTTAGCTGTTAAAGTATTACTATCTTCAAGTCCCGCAAATAACTCTGGGTTATTCTCTATAGCTGCTGCAACCTTAGACCCAGTAATCTGAGCCTTCTGAAAGTTGTCAGTCATATCCTTAAAAGCGTCTTTAATCTCTTGATTCTTTGCTTCCTGCGCTCCTGCTTTTACACGAATACCTTCTCTACCTGCTTCAAACTTCTTATCGTAGTCTAAAGCGGCTAGGCTTGCATTAATACTAGGTCCTTGTGTTACGCTAATCATAAACTCATTATATAATCTAATACATCATTGCTTGAACCTTTACCACCTGCACCATAATATTTGTTAAATGAAGCTCTATCTGAAGCATAAGGGTCTCCACCGAAAATGCTACTTACTCCACTAGTGAATCCACCAACAATGCTTCCTAAAGTTCCAAACGCTTGTTGAGCTGTACTAATACCAGAACTAAGGGCATCTGCCATAGCCTTGTATTCATTTAACTTAACTAATGTAGACTGAGCTTTGCTAGGTTGTTGCAATGCTACTGCAGTTTGATAATCTCTATCAAGTTGAGCAATAGCCATATTAACTTCTTGTAGTTTTTGTTGGTTAGCATAGTCTACAGAACCTAAGTCCATAATGCCACCAATATTAAATGGAGTAGTAATATCTCCTACACCTTCAATGAATGGACTTTGAGCGCCAATTACGCTAGGTAGGTCTCCATACATTCCACGCTCCATATTCATTAATGCAGTCAGTTGATTAGTAGCCTGTGTTTCTCTCTGCTCTCTTATTCCTGTTTCTTCCCCTAGTTGTTTATACAATGTTATTGGGTCAACATCTCTACCTCTAGTTGCACCAAATAAATAACCTTGTTGCTCTACCTGCGCTCGCTCTCTAGGAGACAAGTCTCCCTTTGCACGCTCTGCTGATATATCGGCTATTTCACGTTGTTTCTCCAATGCAGCAGCTTGCTCTGGGTACAGTTCTTGTAGTTGCTTTCTGTATGGGTCGCCAAACTCAGCCATCAAGTCTAAGTCTGATTGCCTTTGTAGTCTACGTTGTTCCGTAGCTAAGTCTTGCATCTTGCCAGATAGTCCAGACTGCATCTCAAACGCATCCTCGGCTTGTCCGAGCATGAATTGATTTACAATATCCTGGAACTCTTCATCTGCTAATCCACGGCTTTTGCCCGTAGGATACATCTGTCTAGCTCTGTCTTGTCCGAGTAATATCTCGGCTAACTGATAAGCTGGGTCTAGTTTTGCCATATAGTTTCCTGTTAGTATACCACTTGTATCAATACCCCCACCGCCAATGATTTCAGAGGTAGAGTTATAATCTGTAAAAAAGTCTCCAGTTGTAGGTTGCTCACCATCACCTTCATTGATAGGGTCTGGAATAAGTGCATAGTCTCCTGCTCTAGGTTGTATTGGTTTTCTCTTTGCGAACTCTATATCAAATGTACCTTTAGCACCTTCCATTGCACTAAAGAAATCAGTTAGACCAAGCATTCCAGATACTACATCTTCTTGTAACCCTGTTTCGTATTCGCTAAATAAGTCTTCTATGTCGCTTTGTCTTAATAGACCTTTAGTATCTACAACCTTAAATTCTGGTAATGTATACGTACCTCTGAGTCTAGCTCTTTCTGCATCTATTAAGTCTTGTAATGCTTTTTGTTGTCCAAGAATATCAAAATCTTCTGGGAAATATTCAGATGTACTAAACATTTCAAACCTATCTAGTGCAGCTTGCTCCATTTCTTCTAACTCTGCTAATGATGAAGCAGGTGTAACACTAAAGTCTGGCATTGTATAAGTAGGTAATATACCTTCTCTTCTTGATGTGTACTCAGTTTCTAGTTGTCCTAAGAAATCGTAGTACTCACTTAGGCTAATGTAACCACTATCTCTGTATTCCTCTAACCTTGTTAGCTCGTTTTGGTACGCAGTATCTATCTCTGTAGTATCATCGCCCTCTGCAATCTGACCATATACGCTAAAGTCTGGCAACTCATACGCAGGAGCTATACCTTTTCTAGCATCTTCATAAGATGTTTGTAGGTCATTTAATTGAGTAATATAGTCTGATGCACTTATATATCCTAGTTGGGCATTTAATGTTAATTCATCGTAAGCAGTATTGTATGCTGTATCTATATCACTAAAGTCTTCTCCAGGCTGTAACTGCCCATATACTGTAAAGTCGGGTGCTTCATATACAGGGGTAATATCTCGTTTCTTAGTATCGTACGCAGATTCTATCTGAGATTCAAAAGCATCGTACTCTTCTCTAGTAATATAATCATTATCTAAGAAACTTTGTAGGTCATCTAAAAATCCTTCTTTCTCTGCATCTAGATTCGTAAATCCACCTTCTGCATCTAGCTCAGATACAGTAAACTCTGGCAATGTATAAGTAGGTACAATAACATCTTTCCTTGTATTGTATGCAGTATTTAAGTCGGCAACATTTGCATCGTATTCCTCTTGAGTAATGTACTCATTGTCTAAGAAGCTATCTAATGTAAACATAGCTTGAGCGTAGGATTGATTCAATCCAGTAAGGTCTCCTTCGGCTACTACATTAAAGTCTGGTGCTTCGTAAGTAGGAACAAATAGATTTTCTCTACGCAAATCTGCCATACTTCTGGCAAATGCTATTTGAGATGCTTTCATCTCTTCATCTAAATCAGAATCATTAATGCCCTGTATATAGGCTTCAAGACCTGTATCTAGGTCACTAATATCATCATATAAAGTAACGTCAAAGCCACTACCAATTACAGATATAGTTCCCGTTAGGTCTATTATGTCTTCTTTTTTTTCTTTTATATCTGCATCTAGTACTGCATTATCTTCTACAAGTTCATCTATTCTTTCTTGCTTAGTTTTGTTTGCCGCCTCTAAAGTAAATATTTGAGAACCATTATTTCTAATACTAGCAATAATAGTATCAAAATTTAACGCTTGCTCTGCACTAATGTTTTCATCAGCTTCTGCTTGGTCTACATAACTTTGATAGCTATCTAAATAAGTATCTAGTTCAACTTGATTAGTGGCAGTTATATTAAACTCTGGTAATGAAAATGCTTGTAGTGCTTCTGTTGACGCTTGTGCTGTTTCTAACTGTGATTGTAAGCTTGATACATCTTCTCTAGCTGATTCTTTAGCAGCCTTTTGAGCATCTCTGTCGGCTCTAGCAGTATCTAACAAACCTTTGATTCTATTTTTTTCAGTTTGTAGTGCTGTATAATTTTCACTATCAGTCAAAGCTTGTGCCTCTAATTCAGCTATTTCATTACCTAATCTTATTTCTTCTGCTTCTAAATCTGATACTCGTGTCTCAGCATTGTCTAATAAACCTTGTATTCTATCTGCTTCGTTATTAGCACTAACTACCAAATCATTTAGCCTTGTTATTTCTGCANCAGAAGTTGTTTGTAGTGAAGCAATATCTTGAGTAGCCTTGTATACATTAAATGAGTTAGTAGCTAATGACTTTTCTAGTTCTCCTTGCTCTGACGTAATTTCTCCATTTNNAANTCTATTNNNTNTATCTCTGCATTNAANNCATNTAACTNANNTTNTGCNCCCTCTATATCAGTAGCAGTAACNTCAAAGTTATCTAGCTCTACATATAATTGTNNTCTCTANNTNANTTATTNNTGATNGCATTTNCATCTCTTTNTTGTNTAGCAGAATCTCTTTGCGATATAGCTGAATTGTATCTTTGTGTTTCAGCTACATATTTATCGTAATTGTCATCTCTAGCTTTTTCTGCAATATCTAAATCTGTTTCTGATTGTGCTAAAGCAGCTACATTAGCTAGTATTTGGTCTGCATTTTCTATAGATAAAACATTTCCAAACTCTTCCGTAGTGCCTTTTGTAACTTCATTAACAAAGTTTTGCATATAGGCACCTGGGTCTTCTGCATTCATATATGCAGTTACATTGAACTCTGGTATTTCGTAGGCTTCTATTTTTTCTATTCTAGCCTGTAAATTTATAGCTCGTTCCGAAGAAGCTTTGTATAAATATTCAAAATTACCTCTTTCGCTTTCTAATCGTTCGGTTTCTTTTTCAAAAGAATTTTTTAAATTCGTTAAAGTCTTTATGGAATTGTTTTTTAAGGCTAATGTATTTATCTCTGTTTTCTTTGCATTGTATATAGCATTTGCTAAATCAATTTCGTATTGCTCTTGTCCTTCAGATAAGTCAGCTGCAGTAATTTGATTTAATCTAGTCTGTAATTCAGTATTTAAATCGGTTATATTATTAGCAGTTACCGTAAATACACCTAAGTCTATAAAGTTACTTGTAGCTTCTGCTTGTGCTTGCGTTATTAGTTGTTGAGATTCCTCATCTAATTCAATGAAAGCTTTTCTTGATTCATATAACCTAGATGCACTATCTTTCAAAAACTCTCTAGTGCTAAAATCAAAATCTGTTGCATCAATAAAATCTAACCTATCTTGATAAGCATCACCAAGTGTATCAAGGTCATTAAAACCAGTAACCACAAAGTCGGGCAAATCATAAAAAGATACTACAGGAGGTTCATAGTCTATTGGTGTACTTAAATCAATATCTTCAATGGCTGCATACGCTTCAGAATTTAAATAGGATTCTTCATCAAGTCTATTATAAAACGGACTTGTATCTCTCCATTGGTCTTCTCGTTGTTCTACCGTATCGCCTGTAAGAATAAATTCATTAGCATAACGGTCGTAATAACCAGGTGTAGTGTAGTTTCCTAAATAATATACCCAATCTAGCTGACTAGCTTCGTCTTTGGTAATCTCTCCCTGCTCAAGTAAAGATTTTAAAATCTTATGCCTATTGCTCGGTTGCATTAAGGCTTGTTTATATTTAGCAGGGGTATATATTGTACCTGCTGCACCACCCGATGTTGAAAAAGGAACAAACTTTAATTCATCAAATGAATATTCTCTAAATAAATACTCTCCAGTATCTGCATTATATCTATTAGGGTCGTATGCTTCTTGAAATCCATAAAGAGTATCTGCAACAACCAAAGGCGCTCCATTTTGTTCTTCTATAACTTCAAATGGTCTTAATTCAAATATACTTTCTTCAACGTAATCTGGCTTATAGTCAGTATTACTTGATGGTATATTATAATTTTCATCAACAAAACCACCATAAATTAATATATTATCTAAGCTAGGAACTTGAATAGCATTAGTAGAGTTTTCCGAAAGACCTAAACCTATGTTAAAATTCCGCATGTAGCCTGCCGTTTCGGCTCTACTAGCATTAGAACCACCTATAAACGGAATACCTGGAATCCCTAATGCTACAGCCATTTCGGGAGTAAAATTATCTAATTCATNTTTTGTATAACCTGTGTATTTTTGTAAATAATAATCTCCTAATTCTGCATCTATGAGTTCTAATGTAGCAATAGTACTAATGCTACTATCTGACTCTGGAGTCATTGAATAAGCCCCAGGGTCTTGCATAACTATTTTTCGTAGCTCGCTATACTCTAATTTTCCAGTAAGTGCCAATTCTCTTAATATTTCTTTATTAACAACTCTATCAGAGCTACTTAAATCCTCTGCTGTTATCGTAGGAAACGTATATAAATCGTCCCTAGTGCCAGGCTCGTCAAACAATCTTGATTGTTCAAATTCATAAGTTAAACCCGACATAGGGTCATAAACAAATTCATCGCCCTCTGCGTTAGTTCTATATTCAAAGGTACTCGCTAATGCAGGAACATCTCTCATAATAACAACATCTCCTTCTTCAACATAATCTTGTGCATAAAATACTGCATCGGGTGTAATATCATATCCTACACCTTCTGTAAATTGTTGTCCTTGTTCTCCTTCGCTTACTAGATAATCAAAACCTGCTTCGTATTCTGAATCTGAAATATTTGGAAATGCTTGCTTTAAGTTATTTATTGTTTCTAAGTCAAAGTAATATTCATTGTTGTCACCAAATGTAACTTGTCCTGTTTGATTTATTTTTAATTCATCTTGTAAGAACTGTCTATATTCAGATAAAGACATAGGTGGCTCACCTGCCTGCTCTGCTGCATAATTAGCTATACTTAAATTACTAAGAAGCTTGCTTTCATCTGCTAGTAAATCATTTATATCCCCTCTGTTTATTGCACTTTGTACTTGGTCATTTAATACAGAAATAAATTCTGCAGGTTGCATTCTATCTATGGACTTATTTGTGATTCCTTCTATGTAATCATTTAAAGCAGCTAAATACTTTGCCTGTAAACCACCTTCACTAGTATCGTCTAGCAAACTATTTAAACCTGTTTTACCAGATGCAGTATATTCATCGCTTTTTAAATAGTCATTTAATGTTCTTCGCCACCAAGATAAATCTTCTTTTTGTACTGCATTGGGGTCTATACCCTTGTTTTCAAAATATCTAACCCAATCTTTTGCACTTTGTGGACCTAGTGCATTTGCAATACCATTCAACATTTCAGATACAGGAAATCCTTTAAATATAGCATTATCTATAACTACTTGAGATAATATAGGACCAAATATCTTTTGACCTGCTACACCCAATCCTTGAACAAAAGAAGAAATATTATCTAATACTCCTATTGCTCCTGTTCGTCTATTAGCTTCTATACCTTCAAATTTACCCGCTTCTGATTGCTCTTGTACTGCATTTAAAATAGGACCTTGCGTTAGAGCATCACCTATGTTTTGAAATATATTTTCTCCAGTAGGGTCATACTTACCTAAATTTTCTCCCCCTAATTGAGCTAACGCAAAAGCAACCTCTGGATTGTGAAAAGGAAACAAAAAACTAGCTTTGTCTGCTATACCTTCTAGTATTGGCTTACCGTCTTTATCTTTAAACTTTTGGTTAAGTGTTTCAGCGGCAATTTCGTGAATATTAAGGTTAGCAAAATCATATCCTGTACCTAGTATTTTATTTGCAACTCTTTCTATTCCATTGATTACATAGTTATAAGCACTTTGAGTTAGATACAAAGATGTACCTATTTTATTCATGCCTAATAAATCTAAAGCAACCGCAACAAAATATCCAGATGAAGTTCTAGTTTCGCCTGTATTTACACCGAATGTTAAATCTATTCTTTCAACGGCTTCTTCTACATCATCTTCAGTAATTTCATTTACACCGTACTTAAAATCATTAATTAAATCTTCACTAATTACATTTTTATTAAAATTAGGATTTTTAAATTGTTGCCCATACTCTGGCATATCTGGAGTATAACCAAATGATTCATCATTTATTAAAAATTCTCTATCATCAACTGCGTGAAACCTACCATCATAGTTAGGAGAATCAACAAAATCTTGTATAACGGCTCTTAAATCTTCTGCTGCTATATCTAAAGATAATTGCGATGCGTTTTCTTTTTCGTAGAATGTACCTACGCCTTCTAGTTGTCCTGTATCTGGATTTATTTCTAATGCGGCAGTTTCAAATCCATATGCTTTAGATATTTGATTTCTTATATTATCCTGCGCTCGTTTTTGTTCTAGGTACTGTAATTCTTGTACAGCAGCTATCATCTTTCTTTCGTGACCCGCCTGGGACGTTGGAGTCATTCTTAAAATGTCTTGCCTGGATATAGACGGATTTAAAGTAGGGTCAATGTCTTCGCCATTTATTAATAAACCTTCTAAAGCATCTGCACCAAAAGAATCCGTAATAAAGCTATCTGCATCTAACCCAAGATTTGTAAGTGTACCATAATCTTCATAGGTTAGAAAATCATTAAATATGTCCTTATTTAATACCTCAAAGGCATTATCGACATCATCAAACCCAAGAGTAAATCCACCAAAATCTGGGTCTGCACTTGTTAAAAAATCGTCTCCAGTAAGTAGACTTGTATCGTAGTCAATATCTAGGGGAGGAGGCATCCACCAATCTCGATTGTAACCGAGACCGTAGCCTTCCATCATCCAGTCATAACCATCTTGACTGCCGTATCCCATGTTACTCTCCTATTGCTTGATAATAAAGACTATTTACATCTGCACTATGGTCTACTATGACTTGCGTAGTGCTTGCTGAATTTATTGAAACTGGATATGGGGGCGTATCATCACTATCTACTGCTGTTACAACTACTGATATTAATGTAGAAAAAGCTATTGTGCTATCAAAGTTTATGGTTGTCTGCGTACTTGTTGCAGCCGATGAACCAAATTTCATAATCAGTCCATTAGGTAATTGCGTATATCTTGTAGTATTATCTACTGCAGATGGAACGTGATTAGGTGCTGAATCTACATAATCCTTAACTGCTTTAGCGCTTGGTATCGTATCATCACTAGAACTTACAACACTTAAATTAGTATCAATATCTACTTCTTCTATTACACCAGAACCCGATGTTACTCTTCCTAGTAATTTACCTGCATCTGTAACATATTGCATTTTTGCATATGTAACACCATCTGTAGTACCTGTAGAATCTGGTAGCTTTGCAGTAGTAATAGCATCATCTTGTATTTTTTCAGTAGATATACCTGTGCTTGAATCTGTAGATGTTTCTAACAAGGCAGTAGTAATCGCCCCATTAGTAATTGTAACTACTCCTGTATTTACAGTAAATGTATTACTAAACGAATCACTTGCTAAAAGTAAATTGTCTGTAATTTCATTAAGACTTGTAGCCGTAATAACGTCTCCATTTGAAAAATTGTTTCTACCTGTAAATTTCGCCATATTATTCTGCTTTGTTTTGTGAACGGAAAGTTAAAGCTCCCGCAATTTGAAATTGACTAAGAGTAAATCGACCGCTAGAGTTTTTTATTTCTGCTTGCGCTCCATAAGCTCTTAGATTACCTATTCTATCACGGAAGGAAACCCCTTCGAAATTACTAGGTCTATATTCTTTTGGACCTCCAACTCTGTCACGGTTTTCTGTTTGTATCTTTACGGTAACAATAGTATCTGCATTAGTAGCATTACTTATAACAACTTCATAATTGTTCCATTTTTTTCTATCTATAGTTCCTAAATTATATTGTCTTGTTATTATTCTCGAATTTATATTAGTAAGTTGTGCAGAGCCTCCAATTTCAACTATAGTTGAATCTTGAGAATCAGAATCGTTAGCTTCTAATTGATGAACTCCACCTAAGGAATTAACTGCGTATACTCCACGTTTTGTTCCAGTTCCCGCAACTATTAACTTATCCATAGAAAATCCAGTATTATTAACTGTATCAAGACTTTCCCAAGCTTTATTCAAAAAATTGTAAACGATAACTCTTGTGTTGTTTCCAGATGAACCTATAGGAACAGCGATGTAATATCTATTGTCAAAATATACAGCACTAGATTTATGCCAATTATCTTTATCTATGCCTTGTATCGTATTATCTATTGCAGAACTCAAAGGAACATCATTACCTCTTAAATTATATAGGTCTTGGAAGTTAACTCCATATACTCCACTATCTGAAAGAAATAGTATTTGATTACCAACTTGTACAATAGAATCTTTTGCGACTAATCCAATTTCTCTTGTTAAAACTTGAACTCTAGCTTCTTGAAAGTTAAAACTATCTACTCCTGTTACAATAGAAATGCTTTTTCTGTTAAACATCAATAACTTATCATCGGCAAAAGAAAAAGCGGCAACAAAACTATCATTCTGTCCACCTGCAGTTACAAATGTTCCGTATGTAGTATCAAATTTTCCTGAGTTAAAAGGAAAAGAAATTAACAATTCGTCAGTTACATTTCTTGCTGTATAACTATCTTCGCCTGCATTAACCGTAAACTCGTAAGGAATAACTAACCTATTTCTGTGTACAATAGCATCTCCTGGTGCAGGAGCGTGTGTAAAGCCTGCTCCTCCAGATACTCTACCTATAATATCTAATGAATCATTACTGACATCATCTACTTCAGCATAAAAAGATATACTTGTTGTTGTGCTTTCTGCTATTTGGTAAGTATCATTATCTGTTAATCCAGTATTATGCCCGTCAATAATTACAATTTCATCGCCAGTAGTTAATGCACCGAACCCAGTATTTGTAATTCCTGTGAGTTCCACTAAGCCATCTGTAATATCTGCAGTACCAGACTTTAAAGTAGGTTGTGTAAATGTACCACTTTCTTCATCAACAAAAGCATTAGAAAAATTTATATCCCAAGACATAGGTACGTGACCTTTTTCAAATATATATACCCTATCGAAAGCTTGTAATACAGTTACAGTATCTTCGTTAAGAACGTGACCATTAGGGTAAGCAATAGTAGTATTTGACCCATCACTAATTTTTACTGCTACTGCAGCTGAAGTACCTGCTAATAATATATACTCTTCATCGCTATTAGCAGGGTCTACAAAATTATTAGAACCTACTACTCTAGTATTTTGTGCATTGGATAATATAGGACCCGTTACCTTCCAAGTTGTATTTGATATGTTTCTAAAAGAGAAATCATTATTAGGAAAAGTAAAATCTACATCAGTCCCAGAAGCGCTAGAAGTCATATTATAATTTCCATCAATAAAATCTGTAAAATTATTATCGGGGTCTGCTGTAAGTGTTAGACCATAAATCCCTGTTGTGTATCCTGCATTACTTCCACCACCAGATACCAATAATTCAAGTCTATTTCCATCTAATATAGTTGTGCTACGAGCAATAAAATTTGTACCTGGAGGGTAAGGGTCTAAATTAAAAGGTAATGTTAATTGACTTGTTCCTTCTGTAGTAAAAGGGGCAGATAAAACATTAACAGTTTTTCTCTTTGAAACCACTCCATTTGTGTCAAACCTAACATTTTCAGAAAGCTGTAACATACCAGGCTCTAACGAATCTGGTCTTGACCTGTTGTTAAAACCTCTAAATGTAGTGTCTGAATCCTCTATTATTTGGTCATCAGCAGCACCATATGTATCGTATCGAGCCATTCATCTTAACCACGCATTCCAGGCATCGGAGGACGAGGCATAGCACCTTGTGCCATTTGTGGTCTAGGCGCTTGTGGTCTAGACATTTGTGGTCTTGGTGCTTGTGGTCTCTGAGCCATTTGTGGTTGTGGACGCGGTGCTTGAGGGCGTGGCGCTTGTGGACGATTACCACCCATTTTAGCTTCTAATGCAGCTATGCGTTGTTCTAACTTAGCAATCTTGCTAGTAGAAGTTTTAGCTTTAGGAGCTTTTTTGGCAGTTTTCTTTTTAGCTGTTTTACGTGGTGCCATATTATTTGCGTTTTTTCATTGCACGACCTTTAGCTTTAGCAGCTTTAGATGGTCGTCCGACTTTGTTTCCGTATGTTCCTTTTCCGTAGGGCATGATATTATTTGATTTGAGATGAGCCAAAGTAGAATCCTACAATGGCAAGTAAAGTTTGTCTAACTTCGGGTAGTATAACATAACCTGCAAGAGTTTCCCAAGTAGACCATTGAAAAAATAAAAAACTTTTTGCTTCTAATACAGTTACACCTCTTTCAGTAAACGCCAAAATAAATGGTACTAATATAAGTGCAAATAAAATAGCCCCTACAATAGTTCTTCTTACTATGACTCCACCTTCTCTAGATGCCGCTCTATCGGCACTAGAATCTGCCATATCTTGCTTTTGTAAGACTGTCTGTACTGTTGCCTTCTGTGCTTCTACTAAAGTGCCTACAAGCTTAAATACAAAGCCCATTGCACTACCTAATCCTAATGCTTGTATATCGTTCATTATTTCTTACTCCTTACTCTTGCCGCAGGTGTATTTTTCACTACGGTTTTTTTACTTCGTTTTTTCTTTTTCGCTGTAGCTGCTCGCTGAGACTTTGATAAACTTTTGGCTTTAGCCATCGGAAGGCATCTATCGGGGTTTTTCTTGTTTTTTGACGTTCCGCAAGCCCCTTTAATTTTTCCGTCAGTTCCGATGCGAACCCAGTTTTGGTCTCTCCACTTTTTGAGTTCACCCATTACTTCTTCTTCCTTTTCTTGCCCTTTGCTCCTTTAGCATAGTTAGGGTCTTTACAATACTTAGATGCAGCCATATTAGCATAAGCACTAGGGTATGTATCAAATGTACGCCTAGCCCAAGCTTTACCTGCTGCACAGATTTTATTTCCTTTTCTTTTTTGTGCCACGTGCCATTCCTCTCAATGTTTTTGCTTGTCCCGCATGCGCGCGAGAAGCTTTTTCTAATTTTTTTGCAACTGAAAGTAATTTTCTTTTCATTTTACTTTCTTTCTCTTTAAAGCTTTAAAATCTGCACCTGTAATTTTATTACGAGGTGGTGCAACTCTAGCTAGGTTTTTTTGTTTTTTACTATATTTACTGAATGGCATTATACTCTCCTTCTTTTATTTGAAACAGTTTTTCTTTGCGGTACTTTTTTAGCCGCGCATTCTGGACAACATCCTCCGTGCATTAGCATTTCCATCTCCTTCTGGCTTGTCTTAGTCTTGAGTTAGGGTCTTTTGCAGCTTTAGGAAACTTCTTCATCTGTCCTGCACTTCTAGCACAATATGACTTTCTACGCTTTGCCGCTTTACTACCAGGCTTTACTTTGCCTGTAACGGCTGTTTTGAGCTTAGACCCAGGGTTCTTACGCTTGTAGGCTTCTACGCCCTTCTTGGTCATTCCTGCGCCTTTCTTGGTTGGTCTATAATTACCACCCTTGCCAGTCGTGCGTCTAATCGGATTTTCTTTTTTTCTGCTCATCTATAAGTTTTTTTATTCCTAAAGCTGTATGTATTATTGTACCAATCGATGCAATACTAGCTAAAATTAAACTTATATCCATTAAACCCCAAGATGCTAATACTCCTAAAAACGATACGGTTAGTCTGTTGATTAAATCTTCCATTAGTGCGTCATCTCCATTAAAATTAATTTACATGTACTTGAAGTCGGTATATTCCTAAATTTTAATTTCTTTACTGTATCAATATCAAAATAATAAAATTGATTCTTAATCATTCTGTGTCCTATTTGTGCAGGATAGCCACTCATATTAGGACCTGGTTTTGGGTCAGTTCCATCCATAGCAAAATGTACAAAAAAATCTCCAGGAGCATCGGAAGTTAATTGAATTTTACAAACTTTAGTATTTACACCAAAAGTGTCATTAGCAAATGTTTTAGGTACAGAATTATTAGCAGGAAATGTTTTGATGTGCATAATCCCATTTATGGGTCTTTCGGGATTTGTGCTTGGAAGCAGTCTTTCCCTTCTGTTGACATCAAATTCGTTCATGAATTAGTTTGTTAATTCTGAGCCGTAAAGAATAGCAGTAGCAGTATTACCTGCAACTTTTTTAAATTTAGCTTCTTTTACTAAATCTACATTAAAATAATAACTATTACCTGCAAATAGCCTATGCGAATTTGTATTTGTTGGAGTAGTGCCATCTATTGTCATAATCATACCACCATCGGTTAAAGAAAGGTAAATAACTCTAGTTTTTGAGTCAAAAGCACCAAATTGATAAGTATCATCAGTACCTGCCCCTGTGTGAGGTATTTGTATAACTTGAGAAGTAGCCCCAGGTGTAGGCTTATTATATCTGTTTACTACATATGAATTCATATTATTATTATCGTGATTGTCTACTTACGTAGGTTGAAAATCTTATATTTGCGTTGTTATTGTTGCTGATTATATCATTGCGTTCAAGTTGCAAATCTAATGCACCTTTAGCAGTTTGTTCTTCTATAAGTGCCTTTTGATGCTGACCATCCATGCGTAAAAAGTCTGCATATGCAGCGTGAGCAATAAATGCAAAAAACTCTTCTGGAACTTTTTCTGTAGATGTATCGTAATCAGAACTTGTAGTAAAAGCAGTAAATGGTTTTTTATAAGTTACATAGGCATAACCAGTTGCACTAGAATTATCATCAAAGTTTAAAATTTCTGCACCATTTTCAGTTACTATAAAATCATATTCATCTGCTCCTTGACTTAAATATGGTTCAGTTCTATGTATTCTTATAAATTCTCCTATTTCTTGTAAAGTTGATAATGTAACTGTACTATTTAATATAGGTAAAGAAAGACTTGTAAACTGTACTAAATTTACAGAATCAAAGTTTTTTGCTTCTGCAGCAGTTCCTCCTAATCCAGAGCCTCTCCAAGCTTTTACTTTTTCTGGAGAGTCGTATACTCCGTCATCTAAATAATTTGTTCCTGTATAATCTTGAATAGTAGGTTCAGCTGACGCACCAATATATGTAATTATACCTGTAATTGGATTTGTTGTAAAATTAGGTTCTAGTTGAAATTCCCCCCAATATTTATCATCTGTACCGCTATTTCTTACAAAACCAAAATTTATATCACTTGTATCTAAGTAAAAATTATTTTCATTTTGGTCTTTACCTAGAACTGCATAGTAATGGTTACCTTGTTTAAAACTGCTTACAGGTCTTTTTTCTCCTGTAACTAAATATCGAACCCATATAGGACTCTCATTGTAAGCTTGAAAATACCTGCGATTAATAAATCTTGAAATGTCAGCATTTTCTTCAGTAGTAAATGAACTAACACCTGCTAATGATTGTATTAACTTAAATAAACTTCCGTAGGTTCTAGTTTGCATTATATTTTATTGGGCGACAAATCGCCAAAATTCTTTTGATAGTATTTTAAAAATTTTTTGGAATGTATTTCTTCGTGTCCATACTTTCCTGTTAAACGGAAGAACTCTCTAGCAGGCATCGTAGCTACGCACTTTCCTAGAACAGGGTGCGTCTTGCCTTTTTCCTCTTGTGCTTCCTTGCGTGCTTGTTGTACACGTAAATGCTCGGTTTCTTTTTCTAACTTGAAACCACTTTTAATTTCATTTACAAAAGCTTGGTCTAACTCGCCTGTTGTAAAATCTTTGGGTAAATCTGTAATTATATCAACCATAATAAAAGGCAGGGGGCTTTCGCCCCCGTACCGAAATGTAATTAAGCTACTCTTTTAATATCAAGCAATAATCGTGCTTTACCTGCGGTTGCGACACCACCGATAGCTGTACTTGCAGTAACAATAATATTACCTGCACCAGTAACAACTGTACGATTTTTTGTTGTATTATCTAGCTCATCGCCTGTATTTACTGCACGAATGCCAGTTGCATTAACTGCAATAGCTTCGATAAGTCCTTCAGAATCGTTTGTGCCAGAGTCAGAATCAGTACCTACTTTAAAAGTAGCTGCACCGACACCTGCAAAAGCAGTATCAACGATTAAAGCAGCACCTGCTATTACCATACCTGCTGTTACAGGAATGCTAACAACTGTAGTAGTGTTGCCTGCTGCGACTGTGAAATCGTCAGCGGTGAGTGTAACTGAATCTGAATATCCGTCTGCGGATTCGTTTATAGTTAATCTTGCCATAGTTATATACCTCCTAATTAAGATGCAATAATTTTACCGTGAGCTGCAGGGTGGTATACACCAAGAGTCAAGGCACAATCAACAAATCCACGCTCGCCACCACCTAAGTTAGGTAGGCGTGTGCTTCCCATAGGGATAAGCTCGTGAATACCGACATAATCTGGGTTAATGATGTAACCGTCTGCGTGTGTTGTAGCACCAGATGCAACAGTTGCAGGTGCAGTAGCAGGGTTCATATTAACAACAGAAACAACACCGTGGTCAGACTCATAGAGTTCAACTGACAACTTAATAGTTGTTTGACCTTGGTCCATGTTCACTTGACGTAATGGATTAGTTCCAACATTAGCAGCAAGACGAGCAAAGTCAGCAATACGGCGGCGAAGCGCAGTATCAACAACAAGCATCATATTGCTAGATTGTCCAGTTTGACGGAAGATTTCTGATAACTGAGTATTAAGAATAGTTTCAGTATAACCAGCTCCTTCATTAGAGTTGTTTAATGTAGGTGTTACGTACTCTGCAGGAATATCTGCAGGTGTACCTGCGATTGTTGTACCGTCAGCTAACCATTTACCTAGTCCACGTAAGCCATAGTTAGTGCCTGCACCATTCTCAACAGAGCGGTCATTGTCACTAAGGATTGTAGCTTCTACGTCACGTTTAAGTTCACGGATTGCTTTTGATTCTGCTTGGGCAACTTTAGCAGGTCCAACAGAGTCAACAGCTTCTTGTAAATCAGAAACCATATAATCTCTACGGAATTTTTGCACATAGTTACCAAGACGAGCGCGTTCTGCAAATTTGTCAGAGAAAGTAGTAACATCAGCACCTTCTGAAACACCAGATGTTCCTGGGTCGGCTAATTTGTCTACTGTCCACTCACTAAATGTTGCGTTTGCTTTCGTCTTCGAGGCTGAGGACAGGACTGGTGTTTCTTCTGGCGCAAGGATTGTTAAGACATCTGTCAAATCCTCACGGTTAGAAACAGCAGAACCTGTATTAGTAGTATCGAATGTATTTGAAAACGACATAATATTTTAAGTTTTACTTTCTAGTTTGCTTTTGTAAGGTTCTAAGAGCTATGAAATCATTAACGCTTCCAGTTGATTGAAAGGCTTGTGACTGTTCTTGAAGCTTTTTAGCTGTTCTTGGTACAGTTTTTTCAGATTTAGCTGCTGCAGTAGTGGCACTCTTTGGTGGAGCGGCTTTGATTGCTCGTGGTGCAGTCCTCGTAGGAGGTAACACTTTACGACCGTACATACTATTTGCTGCGTGAGCAACAAGGTATGGCATCTGTGCCGCTACTTCTGGATTGATTTCTTGAAGGTCAACTAACCTTCTATCGTTAATCATAGCATCGTACTTTTTGTACGCATCGCTATTTTTATTTTTCATCCAAGGTAACTCTTCTTCTGCTTTTTTCGCAAAGGCTTCTCTAGCTTGTATAGCTGTATTTTTCTTCTGTATCTCCTGCATTTGTGCAGGAACAAACTTCCGAAGAACATTTTGAGAATGCCGCATTGTTTTGCGTACTTCAGCTTTAGTATACTCTCTTCCATCTACTGTAGCAATAACATCATCGGGTCCGTAGTCTCCTTTTTCGTACAATAAATCTTCAGCCCAGTCTACAACTTCTTGTGCGTGAACTGCTTTTTCTTGTAACTGTTGAGGGTCGGCAATGTCTTTTAAAGGATTGTCTTTTACAACTGGTACTTCTTCTTTAGAATTTTGTAAATCCTGTAGTTGGCGTTCCATTTGTTCCATTCGTTCTTCAGCCGCTTTTCGTTTTTTAGTAAGTTCGCCATAGCGAGCTACTGCACGACTGTTGAGCTTAGTGGACAATGCTTTTAATTCATCTTCCGATAAGTCATCTATATCTAACTGTGAAAGAACATCTGCTTTGGGTTCTTCTTCTTCGGTTTCTGTTGCACTCTTATTAACAACTTCTTCCTCGGATTTAGATTCCTCCGCAACTTCAGATTCGCCTTCTGGCGAACCAACCCGCTGAGCCATGAACTCTTCGGGTGTAAGACTGTTATCCGTATTTTTTTGTTCTGACTCTACGTTGTCAGTTTTGATTTCATCTGTCATAAGTTTTCCACTTTCTTTGCGCCAAAGCGATTGCGAATAAAAATCATTATACAACCCTATACAAGCTCACTAAAAGTACCTTCGTGTTTTTTTCGGATACTTTGCCAATCGGTCATTTGTAATAGTTGGTCATATGTTAAAATCTTTCCAGATATTTGTTGCATAGATTCATAGTCTGCCTTGTGTAACTCGGCTATAGACTCTTCTCTTAGTGCGTGAACAACGGATATAAATACAGCAAAGTGTTCGTTATGCTGTAATACTTTTAAAGCTTCTTCTAAACTCATTGATTAATACCTTGTGTTTGCATTCCACCCATAGATGCAGGAGCAGTTCCTACTTTACCTATTTGTGCGTTCTGCGCTTGCTGCGCCATAAAAGTATATTGACCAATGTATTTTTCTAGTCTTGCTTTAAACGCTTCATCAGTTTGTACACGTTGTGCAACATCTGGTTGCTGTGTATATTGCTGAATTACTTGCATTGCAACTTGACCACCATTTGGTCTAGCAGGCATTTCAATACCCGCAAATATTTTAGCTAAGTCATCGGTAATGTCTTGCATCATCTTTTGTGCTGCTTGTTTACCTTCTTGTAAAATACTATCTGCCATTACAGGGTCAATAGAGTTTGCTACAACTTCTAACAATGAATCCATATTAATTCTTCCAGAGCGGTCTAGTTGAACTAATGATACTAATGAATTTAGTTTTTTCTCTTGTGTTTCTCTGTCTGTATTTAATACATCATAAGATACAACAATGTCGTAATCTTCGTTAGCATCTCCCTTTGAAAACTTCATTGGGTCTGGACTTCCTGTTACCTTAAAGAAAACTTCATCTGGTCCAAATCTTTGAAAGCACTTCCAAGTCATTTGTAAAACTTCTGCAGCGTGATTTAAAAACTTGTCTATTAAAAATTGTCTTCTTACAGGTGCAAGTGGGTTTTCTACATCTAATCCAACTAAAGCATCTGCTTGTTCTTCTAATGTTCTTTCTATTTCTATAGAACCAGTAGGTGATGGCGGCGTAGGTGCAAAGTCCAAGTCTCCTTTTCTTCTGTAAGGTATCATACGACCTGGACCCCAATCTGTTGGTGCTTGTCCAACGGGGTGTAATATCGGCGGCAATGTAGCCAAAGAGTTTCTATCAATGCGTGAATCACGCTCTACCTTTACTTGATTCTGTATACCACGCAAAATGTCTGGTATAGTCATTGTATCGTAAAGTCTTTTAGAATCTTCCGATAGTTTAGTTACTACTATAGGATAATCTTCATACCCGTTCAGTAATTCAAACTTAGCAAATGCAGGGCTTTCATCTCCTCCACTATAATCCTTATGAAATACTGTACAGTAAATACCTTCTGAGCCATCTTCTTCATCGAACAATCTTTGATAACCGTAAACAATCTCAATTAAATCATCTGATTCATAAATACTATCGCTTACATTGTTTGACCTTCTGCCTTCTTGTTCGTTCTCAATAGAGTTAATGTTGATACCGCGGTAGCGTTCAATCATTACATCTACAAAGTCTTGGTCCCATCCATCTGTTACTACTTTGTTTTCTAGCTCTTGTGCCGTGTAGTATGTACGCCAAAAACAATATGGCGCTCTTTGTGGGTCAGTTACATAGCTAGGAAAGAAAAAGTCTCCGTCGGGCGCAAGTGTTTTTACTTCTGGAGCATCTACCTGTCTTCTAACTGTAGGCAACTCTGCTTTACCTGTACTTCTTAGGTCAGCAATAGCTTTGTTTGCTCGCTCTGTGTTTACACCTGGGAATGCAGCAATCAATAAATTAGCTATATTTTCTGTATCAGTTTCATCTGCAATAGATTCTGCTACCTCTGGTGCTATAGCTGCTATTTGATTTAAGTCTAGCTCTTGTAAAAACTTTCTATCTTCTCTTTGCCAACCAATATAAGTAATTAGAATACCACGTTCTAATAAATAATTAGCACCTAGTTCCATTTCTTTTTTGAATCTAGGTATATAACCACTAGAAATCATCCATTTTAAAAAGTTAGATACTACTGTAGATTTAGGTATATCGCTTGTTTCTGTAGGAAATGCTCTAACATTTGCTCTTGAAACTGCCGACATAAACATAGATACAAGTCTAGTTATGCGTTCATCAATAACATGGGACTCAATGTCCGATGCACCTTCCCAAGGAAAAGCATCTGCACCGTGCTTACGGTGGTCGCGGCTTTTCCCTGCCCACCAATTACGCCTGTCATCATAACTTGTTCTGCACAAGTCAAAATAATATTCTAGGTCGGCTATTGTTTTACTGTATGCCCAACGTAAAGTTTGTACATCGGGTGTTTTCCTTACGTATGTAAGAGCTTTTGCGGTCTCGGTATTCTCCATTTCGGCAAATTATAACACGTTAATCAAGACTAGGCGGCTCGACCCATTTGAACTTCGGGTCTTCGCTGCTGTTATCTACTTCTATATAAACATACTTGCCAACCCCATTCTGTCCTTGAAGTCTTCGTGGCATAAGTACAGGCACTTTTCGTAGCATTTCTTTTATGTATACATACGAGAATCTTTGATTCGGGGCAACTGATAATATCTTCGCTCTGTACTTTTGCGGTACAGGTATATATGAATCCATTATATCTTGTCCTTCTTCGTTAATCCAAGTGTTTTTGCCACGTCCTGTGACCATATCTTCTTCAAGATGCAATGAAGATATTTCTAATGCTTTATCAAAAGAAATCCCCATGTCATCCGCTATATCTTTTAGTTTTCGTTTAGGCATTAGTATCCTCCTTTAGCTTTGCGGGTTGCGTTTAAGTCTTGATTGTTTACGTGGTCGGGACCTTCGCCACCGTTTGCCATTCGTAAATATCTCAAGACATCAAAAAAGTCTTTTAGCGCTTCGTCGGATTTACCCTTACTGTTGTAATTAATAATGCTGTCTATAAGATTTCCGCAGTCCTTGTGTATATAGCACATAGGTTCGTTAGCATTATCTATCTTAACATTTGGATTGTAGTTAAACCAATCATCCAATGCAGATATTCCCATATCTTCAGTACGACCATCAGAAGGAACAAAATCCATTCCGTAGTCACTAAATGTAGTAAATAAGTCATCATTGTTTTCATTTTCTCGTGCAAAATATCTAGAGTCACCTATTCGCTCGAATACTCTAATACCAAGGTCTGATTCTATGTCCTTAAATAATTCTACATATCCTTCAACATTGTATCCAATCTTTTTTGCAGCAGGTCCATATCTCCACTTTGGGTCGCCAAAAATAGCCCATTCCCCATATGTATCTCTATCTGGGAATTCTTTGCGAATAAATACTTGTCCTTTTCTATTAACTGCAGCCCATATTGCAGTATAGTTTCTTGCTCCTGCGGGGTCAACCACTTGATAACAAGTAAATCGTGTTCTATCCTTAATATTTGGGAAGGTGCGTCCATATTTGTTTTCTGTCTCAGAAAGTACATTTACCTCTGTATTAAATAATGGTAGCAGACTTGTCATTGACTTGACTGGCACGCCATATGCTCTAACCATAATCTCTTCGTCTGGTCTGCCCTTGAGGTCTTTAGCTATACGCTCATAACCACCAAAGGGGTTTTCATCGGAATGCAAATAAATAATACTTGCATCTCTCTCTTTACTATATTGTTTTACTGGTAATGCTCTATCTAATAACTTCGCTTCTCGTGTTTCTAATGTTTCTGCTGCTCTTAGGTACTCATTTATAAATGGTGTGTAACCGTCAATCGGCGTAAAACCTATTAGCAACTTAGAGTTTCTGGTCGCAAGACGGAAGCGCAAGGTGTTTACTAGAGTCGCATCGCCCAGGTACTCATCAAGCCAAGCACCAATATTATAGCCTACGGGGTTCTTAAAACCAAACTCAAAACCTTCCAAGATTGTCTGATTGTTACTAAATTGTGTATAAGTCTTGAAGTCTACGCGGGTCTTAGTGTCTGGAAAGATAAAACTCTGCCCTGTAAATCCATTCTGCATAGAATAATTAATATAACCCTCTGTACTCTTTGTCTTTCTTCTGAACTCCTTGGGCATCATCTCCCATACGGCTTTCTGTTGAATCTTGATACTTGTATCTATATTCTGCGAAAAACATATAAGGTGTCCCTCCTGGTTCTCTGTTACGGCTTTCATAACCATCTTCGCGCAACCTGTGGTTTTACCACTACGGTTTCCGCCAAGAACAAGGCATTCATTATATTCTGCAAGACCCTCGTACATTCTGTCCCAACCCGCAAGGTCAAACCCATATCTGATTGGGTCTTCTTCAGCTGCGCGGATTCTGCCTTCGTGCGCATTAAAAAGGTCTTTTAAAAGCTGTGGGTCATTTTCGCCGAGCGCTACAATCTCTTCGTCTGTAGGTGGCTTCAGTATAGGGTGCGGCGTAAAGCTAAGTTCCATCTTCTTCGTCCTCCAACTCAGCTTCTTCCCATATTAATTCAATATCATCTTTATTCATTTCAGATAAGGTCTCTCTGCATAGAGTCTTACCTATATAATAATTAGTATAATCATATGCTAATGAAGCTTCGTCGTCTATGACGATTATAGCCCAGTTAGGAAAATGCTCAGATACAATAGCCTTTGCCTTTGCAAATGCTTCTTCTTCTTGTTCTGACATTTTAATCCTCGACATCTATTACCTCCGCGTTTATTGTTTTGAGTCTTTCCTTGGCTTTTTTTATTGTTTCTTCATAATCTTCCTGCGTTACTACATTCCTGCTTTCAGTTATTGAACTTGCTTCGCCTCGCGCCGTTAATGCCTGGCGCGCAGCGTTAGCTTTGGCTATACTTATCTCTTTTATGTCTCTCGGTGTAGGTTCGTATTCTCCAGTATGTATCTTTTCTCTGACACTTTCTATTAAATCTTCCTCTAAACTTTCTAAATTTACATAACTTTTAGCTGATAATTGACCTCCTAGTTCTCTGAATGCGCTCTTATAGTCCGCATAGTCGACTAATGTATTTATTATAGTACCTCGGTCAAAGCCATATTTGCGTACCATAGCCGTCTGAGACACTCCAATAGCGTGCAAATACAGTATTTTAGCCACCTTTTCTGGCGCGTGCCTAGATAAACTGCGCACTTTTGCAAGTTCTTTACCTTCAGCAACTTGCGTTATTGCTAACTTTATCTCTTCTTCTAGCTCCTTTTCTACACTCATGGGGTAAATTTACCTCATCCAAGGGGCAAATTTTGCGCACCTATACCAAACAAGGTAACAAACAATAG
>FUFK010037641.1_pt1 | contig 37303 bp, 40 predicted proteins | sample 1021851 | NCBI WGS metagenome assembly FUFK01 (sample SAMEA51879418, study PRJEB19060) | metagenome | reverse complement strand
GGCAAAACACCTGGCAGACCAAGATCAATTAAATCTACTAGAGTATTAGCATCTTCTCCAAATTGGTTTTTTGCAGGTGAAAATAGTTTTGTGTTGGTCATCAACTGAACATGGACTTCTAATCCAATAACAGGCTGCCAACCTTTAATTAAGGTGTCATTTTGTGCCAATCTGTCACCTCCTGTATTTTGTTGGTTGTATTTAAAAGTAAATCTTCACCAAAATATTTCCCTATTAATTGACCTCCTATTGGTAAATTATTCTTAAAACCATTAGGAAATGAAATTGCAGGCAATCCTGCTAAATTTGCGGGTATAGTCAGAAGATCTTCTTTATACATTCTATTTGGATCATCTGATTTTCTATTTTTTTCAAAGGCTTGATCCAAAGTGGTAGGCATAAAAATTAAATCAACATCTTTAAAAAAGTCCTCAAATTTTACTTTTATCATTCTTCTAACTTTTTGAGCTTGTAAGTAATATGCATCATAAAAACCAGCTGAAAGAACATGAGTCCCGATAAGGATCCTTTTTTTAACTTCATCACCGAAGCCATCAGATCTTGTATTCATATATAAATTTGCAATATCTCTTTCACCTTCAGATCTATAACCATATTTCACTCCATCAAACCTAGATAAATTTGAAGAGCATTCTGCTGGAGCTATAACATAATACGAACAAATTCCAGATGATAATTCAGAAAAATCAACTTCAATCAACTTGTGTTCCAAACCAGTTAGTACTGTCTTTGAAGTTTCGTAGGCATTAATAACATCTTCACTGATTCCTAGTTTCTCAATATTTTTAATAACGCCAATATTTAATGATCCAAAATCTTTTAATAAAGATTTTTCAAAATTTATATTATCTCTCTTTGTGCTCGTTGAGTCTTTTTCATCGTAACTAGCCATTGCATCTAGTAGAGCAGCACATCCAAAAGCATCCTTAGAGAAAGGACCAGCTTGATCCATACTTGAACAAAATGCGATCATACCCCACCTTGAAACTAGTCCATAGGTAGGCTTTAGACCAGTAATACCGCATAAAGCAGCAGGTTGTCTAATTGATCCACCAGTATCTGTGCCGGTAGAGATAGTTGTTAAATTTGCTGAGACACATGCTGCTGCTCCTCCAGAGCTGCCTCCTGGTACCAAATTATGATTCCACGGATTTGAAACTGCACCAAAATAACTTGTTTCGTTTGAAGAACCCATCGCAAACTCATCCATATTTGTTTTAGCTACCATTATTGATCCAGCATCAAAACAGTTCTTAACAACCGTTGCGTCATAAGGAGCTATAAAATTTTCAAGCATCTTAGAACCACATGTAGTTGGTAAACCTTCAGTACAGAAAATGTCTTTGTGTGCTATCGGAACACCAGATAATGGCTTATCTTTAAAATCATCAAAGTTATTATCAATATACTCAGCATTGCTCAAGGCTTGTTTTTCAAAATTGTTTATGAAGATATTNAATTTATCNTCTTTNATTTTTGCTAACGAACTTTCCACAGCCTCCTTAGCTGATATCTTTTTCGCTCTAAAATTGCCTCTTAGCTCTTTAAAATTCATTCAATAATTTTTGGTACATTAAAATAGTCTTCATCAGACTCTGGTGAATTATCTAAAAACTTTTTCTTTTCGTTACGATCTTTATCTTTATCTTCTCTTGAAACATTACTCAACTCTAAAGGATTATTTAACGGCTCTAAATCTGACAAATCTAAATCTTGCATTTCGTCTATTAAACTAAAAGTATTTTTTAGTTTTTCAATAATTTCAGGGTATTCTTCTTCTTTTGCATTAATTCGTGCAAGAAATAAAAGATTTTTTAACTCGATTTTATCCATTAAAAGCCTTATTCTATAAGATTCTGAATATTATAGAGATATATTAAGAATGTTTAAGTTTTTACGTGGTATTTTTTCAAATGACATATCCATTGATTTGGGTACTGCAAATACATTAATTTACACCAAAGAAGATGGTGTTGTTCTAGATGAGCCATCAGTTGTTGCTATACAAGAACGTAATGGTCAAAAAACTGTGGTTGCGGTCGGCCACGATGCAAAGAAAATGTTGGGAAGAACTCCAGGACAAATGGAGGCGATAAGACCTTTGAGAGATGGGGTAATTGCTGATTTTAATGTTACAGAAAAAATGTTGCAGCATTTCATTAAAAAGGTATCAAATAATTCGATACTATCTCCAAGTCCTAGAGTGCTTGTTTGTGTTCCTTCAAAGGCAACTCAAGTTGAGAAAAGAGCCATACGTGAATCAGCACTGTCAGCTGGAGCGAGTGTAGTAAAACTAATAGAAGAACCAATTGCAGCTGCATTGGGTGCAGGAGTTGCTATAGATAAGCCTAGAGGAAGTATGGTAATAGATATTGGTGGTGGCACATCAGAAATCGCCATTCTATCTTTGAATGGAATAGTTTATTCTGAGTCTCTAAAGGTGGGGGGCGATAAATTTGATGAGGCCATTCAAACTTATGTTAGAAGAAAATTTGGTGTTGTTATCGGTGAATCCACTGCTGAATTAATTAAGTTGCAAGTTGGTTGTGCAACTTTAAATTGCAAAAAAGAATTTGAGCCATACGAATTTAGAGGAAGAAATCTTGCCGAGGGAATACCAGAGCTTGTTATTTTTCAAAAAGAAGACGGATTTAAAGCATTAGAAAACCAAACATCAGCAATAGTAAGATCAGTAAGAACTGCTCTTGAACTATCACCTCCTGAATTAGCTGCAGATATATCGCAAGATGGAATAGTCATTACAGGTGGAGGAGCACTACTTCACTGTCTTGATACACTTATTGAGCAAGCTACTGGGATTCCAGCAAGGATTGCTGATGACCCATTAACTTGTGTAGCCAGAGGTGGCGGTATTGCTCTTGGCCTTATGGATAAAGATTTCGATTTATTTGCCGAAGAGTAATGGCTAAAGAAATTCTTCCATTTCAGAAGAAATTAAGTCTTACGTTTTTTTCATTTATTTTTGTAGTTTTATTATTTTACTTATCACAAAACTTTGAGCTAAACGAAAAGTCACAACGGCTTTTAATTAGGACTTTAAATGTTCCTGGACAATTTATATCTAGATTCCTAAATGAATATCAAGAATTTGAGAATCAAAAAATAGCCCAACTTGAAGAAGAAATCCTTAATTTGCGAAATCAAATATATGAAAATGAACTTGAATTAAAATCATTAGAAAATTCACGACCTTATAACAACCTTGATATAAGTTTAAGAGGAAGCACCGAAACCTTTATCAATTCATTCGATCAGATAAATTTTACATGCTGCAATAAACATAGAGTTTACATTAATAATCCAAATAATTTAGAAAATGGTATCTATGCAATTTCTCAGGGTAACTTTGCCTTAGGGAAAACAAAGAATATTTCAAAGCGTGAAATGGAAGTCAGATTATTAAGTGATCCAGAGGAGTATATTTCAATAAAAAATACGACAGGGTTTTTTTGTATAGCTAAAGGAACTGGGAAAGGGAGGCTTATTAGCTGCTTAAACGAATCAAAAGCAGAGAGCTACCAATTAGGTGATACCTTTTTTACTACAGGCTTTGATGGTATTTATCCTCCTGATTTAATTGTTGGTAGAATAGTAAATATATCAGCTAATCAATCGAATATATTTCAACACAATATAGAAATAGAACTTTTTTTTGACCCATATCAATCAATTAACAAAAAGGTAAATATCCATGAATGAAGTTATTCGATATTCAAGTTTTGTTTGTTTGATAATTCTCAATCAAATTTTGTTAGCAACAAATTTGTGGCCTATATCTCCAGATTTATTTTTGGTACATACACTTATTTACACCACATTTGTAAATAAAATTCCAAATATTTATCTATTTATATTTATGGGTTTCTTGATTGACCTTTTTTTTAGCAATACTTCCGTTCCATACACAATAACTTATTTTCTTGTGGGGCTATATCTAAATTTTTCGAGTTTAAAGTGGATTCAAAGATCACTTTTGGAACAATTAATTTTAATAATTTCAATTAGTTTTTGTTTAAATATTCTTCTTTTTTATGTAAATGATTTTTCTGATGAAATGAGTAAAAGGATATTTATAAATCCATTTTTAAATTCAATGATTTGGGTTTTAATTTTTATAAATCAAAGGCATAAATGGTTAAAAAATATCTAATTTGGCCTATAAGGTTTTTTCTATACCTTTTAGCTATTTTCATTTCAAACTTTTATATTTTTTGTCTATTTATCTCTACTGATTATGGTTCTAAGTTTATAACTAATTATTTGTTTGAAGATAATATTAAATATCAAGAAATATCAATAGAACCAAGTTTACTTGGCATGCAGGTAGATATAGGAAATTTTCAATATACAGGAGCAGCTGATTTTTCTGGAGAGGAAATAAAATTAAAAATTAATTTTCTTAACTCTGTTGTTGGAAAAAAAATTCATGTTTCTATGTTTTCGTTAAAAAATGCAGAAGTAAAACTAAATGAAGCTGAGCAAAGAGACCAAATTGATCAAACTGAAGTTTTTATTGATCAATTATCAATAAATAATTTAAAAGTGGGGAATACTGTTTTCCAAGAATTAAGTTTATCTAACTTTTTAACTTTCAGAGATTCATTCGGTTTTAATTTCCAGAATTTAAATTTAGAGCTTCCTGGTAACCTTAATGCCATTAAAGGCTTAGACGGCAAGGGTTATTTTTATGATGGGAAATTATTTGCCGATCTTAATACAAAAGAGGGAGCATTATATTTTAGTTTTTTTGAAACTCCCCAAATACTTGAAAACCTAACTGGTGAAATTTATCTTGATTTTAATAATAAATTTAAAATTCCTTACTCAAACTTCTCAGCACAAGATAATGAGAAAGATTTAAAATTAACGTTTAAGTATGAGGAAGAATTTCAATTACAAATGTCTTCCAGAGGAAGTGAAAAAACATTTCTAAGTTACTTACCTAAATCTCAAAGAAACGTAAAAAAGTTTTTTCAAGAATCTAACTTTAAAGCAAAACAATTAGATATTTTATTTTCGATTTCCTCATTCAATGAGAAGTTAAATTTTTCTTCAGTTTTAGTATCTGATGAAAATCGAATTGATATTGGGGGAGCTGAGTTTAAAGTTAATTCTTTAAAAACTTACATAGATAATACTTCAATCAATCTATTTGGTGATGAATTCCATGTTTCTGACTATTCTTTTGGGAACTTGTATTTAGTAAACAATTTTATAGTTGAAAATAAATATGAACTCTTATTAGACGACAGAAGAATTTCACTTAAATTTGATAATGAAGGTCAATTTGAAAGTATATACGGAGATTTCTCATTAACGGAAAATCAAGACATCAAGCTAAATTTGAATGATAAAAATTTGCTTTTAAATTACAAGGATATTTTTATTGAATTCAATTTTCTAGATTCATATAAATTTCAAAACAATATTCTGACAATTTTCCCAAAAAACTTTAAATCGAATTTTTTTGGTTTTGATGAAAGTGAACTAAATTCATTTGATTTTGATTTTAAAAATTTTGCATTTAAAAATATCAACTCTCAATTTTCAATAAAGAGTCAAGATGAAAACCCACTAAGAAATTCGAGCCTTAGTTTCAGTAAATTAAATTTTGGTTTTAAAAACAGTTATATCAATGTTGGGAATGAAAATTTTGACTTTGGTGGTCTAATAGACATTTCAGGAGAGAATATTTCATATTCTGATACAACATTCACGATTGACGCTCTGAGGGTCCTATCTTTAATTGATATAAGATCAAGGTTACTTAATATTTTGAATGCTGATTTTAAAAAACTTAATCAAAATAATTTTTTCATAAATACGTTAGATGCAAAAATTTTTGTTGATAGTTCTGGTTATGCAAATATTAATCAACTAAATATGAATTTTGATGTAGGAAATGCAGAACTCTCAGGAACTATTTCATCCAATAAAGATTCTTTTGATGATTTTAATTTGGAAATGATTTTTAACTCGACTGTGTCTGAAAGCATTCCTTGGTACGTTGCTATTCTTGGAGGATTACCTGCAGCGGCGAGCGCCGTAGTTGTAACAGAAGTACTTGAAGAAGGATTAAGTGACGTTACAAGCTCAAAATATTCAATATCTGGGAATGTTGACAATCTCAATATTCAAGTCAAGCAATAAGAAAGCTCACAATTCCTAGAAAGCTTACAAAACCAATAATATCTGTGAATGTTGTGATTACAACGCCTCCTGCTATTGCTGGATCATAACCAAATCTTCTTAGAAAGTGTGGAAACACAAATCCAAAAATAGCTGCTGCTAGTAAATTAAAAATCATTGCTAATGCAATTGCCAATGAAAGTGCAGTGTCAGCAAACCAGTATGAAGTAATGCCATATATTAAGACTGAAAAAACAGAGCAATTAGCAAGAGCAACAATAAATTCTCTACGGAATAAATATCTAAAGTTTTTGCGGTTTAATTGTCTCATAGCTTCTGCCCTAATATAGATACCAAGTGTTTGTGTAGCAGCTATACCTCCCATGCTTGCTACTATTGGCATTAAAATCGCTGCATATACTACTTTTTGAATTACATCCTCAAAAAGACTAATTGAAGCTGCTGCAATAACTGCTGTAAGTAAATTAACCGATAGCCACAAAACTCTATTTTTTATAGATTTTTTTGGAGAAGCAAAAATATCCTCTTCAATTTGGGCAAATCCAATAAAATCTTGTTCAACTTCATCTACCGCAACTTCAATAATGTCATCAACAGTAATTCTCCCTAAAAGATGATTGTTATCATCAACAACTGGTGCTGAAAAAAGGTCTTTTGTTTTGAATTCATTGTATACGTCTATTTGATCAATTTTTATATTCAAGGGCTTAAACTCTGTATCCATTACTTCTCTAACTGTAAGATTTGGATCTGAGGTTAAGATTTTAGTGATTGGGAGTATTCCTAAATATTCATCATTTTTACTGACAACATATATATCATCAGTATTTTGTGGGAGTTCTTTAAGAAACCTTAAATAACGCATTACTAATTCAATAGAATTCTCAGCTCGAACTGTAATCACATCAGTATTCATTAAACCACCAGCAGACTCTTCAGGATAATCAAGAATCTTTTCAACTCTGCCCCTGTCACGAGAATTCATTAAAGACAAAACCTCATTCGTCATTTTTTCAGGTAGGGTTTGTAAGATATCAGCTAAATCATCAACTTCGAGATCGCTAATAGCAGCTGAAATTTCTCCAGGATTCATGCCTTCAAGCAAATCTTCTCTGAGGTTTTCATCGAGCTCACCCAAAACTTCACCTTCTGTATCAAGTTGAATTAAGTCCCAAATAATTTTTCTTTCATGAGGGGGCGACGATTCAATAACATAAGCTAATTCACTTGGGGTCATTTCATTTAAAATTCGTCCAAGTTTTGTCTTAAATTCAGGATTTGAGAAGGTTTCTTGTATAAGCTCAAACCTTTTATCTAAATTTTCATTAGCCATTGGGCTATTCTACAAGAAAAACTTTTAATTCAGTTCGCCAAAATACAATTTCTTAGCTAACGAATTGTTTTTTACTTGATTTGGAGTGCCTTGTAGCAATAACTCTCCTTGATTTAGAAGGATGATTTCATCACAAACATTTATAACATCTCTAAAGTTATGATCGCTTATAAAAATACCTAAATCTTTTTTAAAATTTTTAAGTATTTTAATAATTTCTTCTACTGATATCGGGTCAACACCTGCAAAAGGCTCATCTAAAAGAATAAACTTTGAATCAAGTAAAATAGCTCTCAATATTTCAGTTTTTCTTTTTTCTCCCCCAGATAAAAATTTAGATTTTGTATTTGCTTTATCCATTAACTTCATTAAATCTAATAGACTTTCAATCTGCTTAGATTTATCTGATGAAATTTCTTTAAATCTTAGTTCTACAATTGCTTCTAGATTCTCTTTTAAACTCAAATCATCAAACAAAGAGTTTTCTTGAGGCACATAATTTAATCCAGCATTTGATCTTTCTTCGAGAGTCATTAGGTGCAGATTTTGATCATAAAATTTTATTTTTCCTGAATCAATTTTTGAAAGTCCAGAAATAGCTTTAAATACACTTGTCTTGCCGGCTCCATTCGCACCTAAGAGCCCAATTATTTTATTGTTAGGCAAATCAAATGAAATATTTTTAAAAAGTAATTTCGATTTTACTGACTTGCTAATATTTTCAACTTTTATCATTGGATAACTTGATTATCATGTTTTCAGAATTAATCTTATTGCCTGCTTTAATAATCGAAACATTTTTAGAGAGTTTTAAAACATCAGAGTCTATCTCAATTTTTTCTGCTTCACCTTCAATAAATTCTATGCCGTCATAAAATTTAATTTTAATGGGAAACCCATATGCAACAAATGACTCATTTTTTTGATTAAGTTTTAATCTATCTGCCGTAAAAAAAATATCATCAGATTTAAAAATCACATCGTGTTCGTAATTTATGGTATTCAGCTCAGTATCAATTTGTATTTGTTTTGAAGTTATCTCGTATTCCTGTGAGGCAAGATTAAATGACAAGAGTAAAATGATTAATCTAAATAACATTTGCCTCTAAAATATCATGCATTGTTAATATACCAACAACTTTTTTATTTTCTTCAACAACGAGTGTATACACTTTAAAAGCTTTCATCATTTCTGCAGCCTTTACTACTAATTCATCTGATTTAATTCTTTTAAATTTTTTAGTCAAAACCGAAGAAAGTCTAACTTTATCTATTTCGACATTTTTTTGCAGCTGTCTTCTTAAATCACCATCTGAAAATACTCCAATAACACTTGCACCCTTTTTAATAAGTGCAATTCCCTGTTTTTTTTCAGAGACTTCAAAAATTAAATCTTTAATGCTATCTGAATCTTTAACAACTGCTGCTTTTTTAATTGGCACCATTAAATCCTTTGTTCGCAATGTTAGCTTTTTCCCAAGCTTCCCCCCTGGATGAGATTTTGCAAAATCTTCAGAGGTAAAACCCTTAACTTTAAGTAAAGCAACTGCAATTGCATCCCCAAGTGCAAGAGTGACAGTCGTACTCGAAGTAGGTGCTAGGTCATTAGGGCAAGCCTCTCTCTTAACTTTAACTAATATATGAGTTTTTGAGGCTTTAGCTATAGTTGAATTAACATTTTCTGTGATAGAAAAAAGATCAATTTTCTTCATATTTATTGCAGGTAGTAAATCACAGATTTCCTGACTTTCACCAGATTTAGAAATAGCTAAGATTGAGTCCTTCTTTTCTACCATCCCTAGATCCCCGTGTAATGCTTCAGCGGGATGTATAAAAAAAGCTGGAGTTCCTGTGCTGGAAAGGGTAGCAGCAAACTTATTGGCAATATGTCCTGATTTTCCTACACCTGTTATAAATATTTTCCCCTTGCAATTTGAGATATTTGTACATAATTCTTCAACATTAAAGTTTTTAGACCTAGAAAAAGCCTTTAATTCCTCTAATTCAATTAAAAAAGCTTTTTTTGCTTCTTTTTGGAAAATATTTTTTTTCATTTCAAACTATAATTTACATATGTTACGATTTTTTTCATCAAAAATATTATTTGTCTTTTTTTTGGCACAAAATTTATTTTGCGACAAAATTCCTGATCTTCATGAATATATTGATTCAAATGCTCAGTATTTTTTGACAGTTATAAAGGAAGAAGGTTCAAATTATGACGAGAACCCTGAAGCATTTAAAGAAAGGCTCAAAAACATTTGGGAACCAATGGTCGATGTAAAAGTTGTATCGAGATTAATTCTTTCATCAAAAATTTATACTTCTGCTACAGAAAGTCAGAAAAAATTATTTGAAGAAAGAACAAAAAAATTATTGCTTGATACATATGTATCGACTTTATTAGAATTTGATAATTATCAAATCGTAACGGATGAAGATATTAAAGTTAATAAAAAAACATTTGAAGTTTCTATAAATTTTTTCTCGGACTCTAACTCATTTGTTACTAAATTGACTGTTTACAAAAATAGTCTTGGACAATACCGGATTGTGAATATAATTGTTGATGGGATTAACCTAGGCTTAATATTTAGAAATCAATTCCAAGATGCTTACTTAGAGAATAACTCTAACCTGGATATTGCTATTGAATCTTGGAAACCTACAACGCTCTAAATCATGGAAAGGTTAATAATAAAGGGCGGGAACCATCTTCAAGGAGAAATAGACTGCTCTGGTGCTAAGAATGCTGGATTACCTATACTAGCCTCAACGATACTGCTTGACGGCTCAGCTCTGATAGGGAACTTGCCACATTTACAAGATATAACTACAAAACTAGAATTGTTAAATTCCATGGGTTCTCAAATAAATTTTCATGAAGATGGTTATATTGAGATTAATTCTTCAAATATTTTTTTGCCTGAAGCTAGATATGAGCTCGTTAAAACAATGCGTGCCTCTATTTTAGTTATGGGTCCTTTAGTGGCGAAATATGGAAAGGCCAAAATCTCGCAGCCAGGTGGTTGTGATATTGGCACTCGACCAATTGATTTCCATCTTTCTGGTTTAGAAAAAATGGGAGCTGAAATTAAGTCAGATTCAAAATATATTTATCTAAAAGCAAAAAAACTTAATCCCATAGATTTCTCTTTTCCCAAGGTTTCCGTCACTGGAACAGAAAATTTAATGATGGCCGCAACATTAATTGAGGGAACCACTACATTAAGAAACTGCGCAAAAGAACCAGAAGTATTGGAGCTCGCAAACTATCTCAATAACTGTGGTGCAAAGATTAGTGGGGCAGGAAAATCTGAAATTACAGTTCAGGGAGTAAAAAAATTAGAAGCAAGCAGGTGGAATGTTTTATTTGACAGAATTGAAGCTGGCACATATCTGGTTGCAGGCGCTATTACAAATGGCCATGTAAAAGTAAATAAAATTGACCCCGAAACTATTAATATAGTTAGTGAAAAATTGATAGATATGGGCGTCGAAGTAAATATTGGCTCAGATTTTGTTGAAGTTGATGCAACTTCTTCAGATTTGAAAGCCCAGGATATCTTTACCGAACCATTTCCTGGTTTTCCTACAGATATGCAAGCTCAATTTATGACTTTAAATACAATTGCATCAGGTACATGCACAATTGAGGAAACAGTATTTGAAAATAGATTCCAGCATGTAAGTCAATTAAGAAAAATGGGAGCTGATATAACTTTGAATAAAAATAAAGCATCTGTTTCTGGTGTATCAAACTTAGTTGGAGCAAATGTGCGCGCATCTGATTTAAGAGCATCAGCTAGCTTAGTTTTGGCTGGATTAGTTGGTAAAAATAAAACAGAAATAAATGACATTTACCATATCGATAGAGGATATGAATGCATTGAAGAAAAACTCAATAAGTTAGGTGCAGAAATTATTAGAGAGCCTGTGGTCTATTAGGCCTTTCTTTTGTCACCAAATTTAAATCAAGCTGCTCATTAGATCTAATAATTTTTAGTTCAAGAATATCTCCGGGAGAAATACTATTGACTGATGCTAACAATGTATTCCATCTTGCGTCTGCATCCTTAATTGAAATGATGATGTCACCATCTTCTAAACCATTTTCAAAGTTTGAATTATTATTTAAAGCAACTGTATAAAGTGCTGGAATTCTATTATTTGTTTCTGAATCTGTATAAAAACCTCTTCTAAATCTAAATTCTCCTATCCAGGCTCTACTTACTTTTCCATATTTAATTATTTCATTTGTTATTGATAAAACCTTTCCAGATGGCAGTGCAAAGCCTACTCCATCTGAACCTCCTGAAGCTGAAGCAATTAAAGTACTAAGTCCAATTAGTTCTCCAAATTGATTTATTAAAGCTCCACCAGAATTACCTTTATTAATAGCAGCATCAGTTTGAATAATATCTAAGTAGGGATTTCCAAAATTTCTCCCAGTAGCGCTTAAGATTCCTCTCGAAACAGATATTCCTATGTTATATGGATTTCCGATTGCATAGACTGTCTGACCAATCTCTAAATCTTCTTGATCGGAAAATTTAATATGATTCAGGTTTTCTTCGTTGATTTTTAAAACAGCAAGATCAGCATACTCATCAAAACCTATTAGATTTGCTAGATAAGTTTTTTCAGCGATTTTTACAGTGCTAAGGTTACCAGAAAGATTATGAAAAGCAGTTATAATGTAACCATCTTCAGAAATAATCACTCCAGACCCAAAACTTTTCCCACGATTATTTAAAGATTCAATTGTTACAATTGATGATGAAATTTCATCAAAGTTTATTTTTTCTTCCTCGTTGTATCTATTCTCGAAATATACAAATTGTGCTCCAAAAAATAAGCCGAAAAATAATATTAATAAAAACAGGTTCTTCATGTTTCAAATCCTTTACCAATATATTAATATATAGCGGGTCAACTTTGAGCATTACATGAAAACTACAGCATTAAGAACTCAAGATATTGAGCAAAAATGGTACATACTTGATTGTACTGGAAAGAAACTTGGCAGATTATCTGTTCAAGTTGCCAATATATTGAGGGGAAAAAACAAACCAGAATATACACCTAATTCTGATGTAGGCGATTTTGTAATTTTACTTAATGCAAAAAAAATTGAAGTTACTGGAAAGAAAGCAACAGATAAAATTTATTATAGACATTCTGGTTTTCCTGGCGGAATTAAGCAAATATCTTTTCAAAATCAAATGGAAAAAAATCCTGAAAAAGTAATTAGAGATGCAGTAAAGGGAATGTTGCCTAAAAATAGATTAAACAAACAAATCATTAAAAAATTGAAAGTATATGATGATGATAATCATCCTCATGAAGCACAAAATCCTGAGGAGTTAAAATAATGGGAAATGTTTCAGGAAGAAGGAAAGAAGCTACAGCTGTTGTTAAACTTACAAAAGGAACAGGTATTGTTACAGTAAACAAAAAGAGTATCGATGAATACTTTGGAAGAGATGTTGCTAAAATGATAGTTAGGCAACCACTTGTTCTTACAAAAAATGATGGTTCATTTGATGTTGATGCAAAAGTTCAAGGTGGTGGTTCTTTCGGACAAGCTGGAGCAATAAGACTAGCAATATCAAAGGCACTTCTAGAAGAAAATCCTGAGCTTAGAGCTGATCTCAAAAAAGCAGGATATCTAACCAGAGATTCAAGAGTTAAAGAAAGAAAGAAAGTTGGCCTCAAAAAAGCTAGAAAAAGCCCACAGTTTTCTAAACGTTAATTTTCTATTTTGAACACTCATAAAAAATAATGAATTTTCTGTTCAAAATATAATTTTTTTATGTTTATTTATTAAAAATCTTTATATTTTAAAAAAATTCTGTATATAATACCTGTCATAAGGATTTAAGAGGAATATACTTATTCAGTTTCACCTAAATTTGAACACTGAATTAAATGTTCAAAATGTCTAAAAATAAGCAAGGAAAAAAACACATACACATTCTAGATGGGATGTCTTTATATACTAGGGACAAATCTCCCTTTTATTGGGGTTATTTAAATGTTGATGGTGAAATTCACAAAAAAAGCCTTAAAACTAAAGATAAGAAAGAAGCTGAGAAGCTATTATTTGATTGGAAAAATGAATTGCTCTATAACGATTCATTGAATGATTTAAATGAAAAATNAGATATGGATGTTAAAGATAAACCAAAAGTTGATAACACCAGAAGAAAAGCTTTAATGATTACTTCAAGTTTAATGGGTGCAGTAACAGTCACTGGGTTTGCGGTTCCTTTCCTAAGTGCTTGGAATCCAAGTGAAAAAGCAAAAGCCCTCGGTGCTTCTGTAAAATTTGATTTATCAAAATTAGAGCCTGGTGCGATGGCAGTTGTAGAGTGGAGAAGAACACCAATTTTTGTTGTACATCAAACACTGAAAGCTTTAGAAAATCTTCCAAAATTAAATGATAGGGTCACAGACCCTGTTTTGTCAGAGGGTGTTGCTAGATCAACCAATGATAAATTCACTGTTTTGAAAGGGGTTTGCACACATTTGTCTTGTGCGCCTAAATACCATCCTGAAATTGAACCTAAAGCTTGGGATGAACAGTGGTTAGGAGGTTTTTTCTGTCCATGTCATGGATCTAAATTTGATTTAGCAGGTAGAGTTTATAAAGGTGTGCCAGCACCAACAAATTTAGAAGTTCCCCCACATAAATTTGAGGGAGATACATTAATTATAGGAGAACCAACATAATGGCTAGTGAAAAAAGTACTGTAATGGGCTGGATAGATAGAAGGCTACCAGTAACCGAAAATCTTGAAAGACATTTAACAAAACATCCTGTTCCAAAGAAAGTAAATTTCTTCTACCTTTTTGGAGCATTGCTAATGGTTGTATTTATGATTCAAGTTGTAACAGGTATTTGGTTGATGATGTTTTATACGAACACTGAGGAAGGAGCTTTTGCAAGTGTTGAATATATTATGAGAGATGTCGAATATGGTTGGCTTATGAGATATATGCATAGTACAGGCGCTAGCGCATTTTTCTTTTTAATGTATTTTCATATGTTTAGAGGCCTGTTGTATGGCTCATACCAAAAACCAAAAGAGTTAGTATGGCTATTTGGTTGTTTTCTATTATTTTTGCTTATGGCAGAAGGGTTCTTAGGTTATGTGCTTCCTTGGGGTCAGATGTCTTACTGGGCAGCGAATGTTATTTTATCTTTATTCGGAGCGATTCCGTTTATTGGGCCAGACTTACAGGTTTGGATTCAAGGAGATTTTGTTCTTTCAGGAATAACTTTATCAAGATTTTTTGCATTACATGTTGTAGTAGTGCCACTCTTAATGATTGCATTGGTAGTTTTTCATATTTTCGCACTTCATGAAGTTGGAGCAGGGAATCCCGAGGGAGTTGACATTGAGAAGTACAGAGATGAAAAAGGCATGCCGCTAGACGGAGCACCATTCCATCCATATAAGACTTTTGGCGCACTACCAGCAATTGGAATTTTCTTTATAGTGTTCTTTGCAATTGTTTTTTTTGCTCCAACAGGTGGCGGTTATTTTATAGAGAAGCCAAATTTTGAAGAAGCAAATTTCCTCAAAACTCCAGAACATATAGCCCCAGTTTGGTATTATGCCCCTTTCTATTCGATTTTAAGGGCTGTTACTTTTGGGATTCCTTTTTTAGGCATAACTAGTAAATTTTTAGGGTTTATTGTTTTCGCTGCAAGTATAGCAATTCTTTTTGTAGTTCCTTGGTTAGATAGATCAAATGTGCAGAGCATCAGGTATAAAGGTATTTATAGTAAAATTGCGATGGTGCTTTTTGCAGCTTCCTTTATTACACTTGGTTACCTGGGCACAAAACCGGTAAATGAGTTAAGAACGCTAATAGCTCAAATATGCACTGTTCTATATTTTGCACCTTTCTTACTTATGCCAATTTATACCAAATATGAAAAAACATTAAAAGTTCCTGACAGGCTATGAAAAAACTATTAATTACGTTATTAATCTTTAGTGCATACAGCTATTCAGCAGGAGAAAATGATTGCGGCTCTCTAGAGAAGTGTGATGCTTTTTCATCGGATGTGCATGATTTATATTCTCTTCAAAGAGGCCTAGGTATTTACATGAATTATTGTGCAAGCTGTCACTCTCTAAAGCTTTTAAGGTGGAATAGGTTACAAAAAGATTTAGTCATACCTGAAAATATTGTTACAGAAGAATTAATTCGAACTCCTGATACCAAAATAGCTGATCACATGACTTTTGGAATGCCTGAAATATCGCCTATTGGTGCTCCAGACCTAACTTTAAGAACAAGAGTCAGAGGCGATGAGTGGATTTATACCTATTTAAGAACTTTTTATGAGGATCCCTTGCAAACATCTGGATCAAATAACCTTGTTTATGTTGGAACATCAATGCCAAATGTCTTAGTCGGATTGCAGGGCAATCAAGCCCTTGACAAGGATGGTAAACTAATAAAAATTTCAGAAGGTTCTTTGACTAAAGAAGAATTTGATAATTCTATGAAAGATTTAGTTAACTTTTTGGCTTATGCAGCTGAACCTGCACGTATAACTAGAGAGAAAAATGGTGTATTTGTTATATTGTTTTTTATAGTTTTTACTGCTGTTATGAACCTTCTTTATAGAGAATACGCAAAGGAGCTTAAATGATTTTTTATTCAGAAGAAAAGGGACACTACAGTCATATGATTAGAATTGTGCTTGCAGAAAAAGATATAGCTTGTGAGATAAAAGAATTTGATCCTGAGGGTAAATTGCCTGAAGAACTCCCTACAATTAACCCCTACAACAAACTACCTGTTTTGGTTGATCGAGAGGTCACTATATATGAACCAAGAGTAATTCTTGAATATTTAGATGAACGATTCCCTCATCCACCATTGTTACCTATTTATCCAAATGAAAAAGCGGAATGTCGGTTATTAATTCATAGAATAGAAAAGGATTGGTTGCCGATTGTTGACAAAATGATGAGTCCAAAAATTAGTCAAAAAGAATTTGATTCATTAAAAAAAGAACTTGTTGGATTGGTATCAGGAATAATTTTAGTTTTAAAAGAGAAACCATACTTCATGAGTGATGAGTTTACATTGGTTGATTGCTATATGTCTGCAATACTATATAGGCTCCCTTATCTTGGCGTGAGTTTGCCAAATACCAAATCTTTTGCAAGCTTAAGTGCATATCAAGAAAAACTTTTTTCTAGACCAAGTTTTGACTTATCTCTAACTGACTCAGAAAGAGATTTAAAATATTCTTTTAATTGATATAAGATTTCGAAATCAACGCATCACTTGTGATTTGATAAATTCCAAGGAGCCCCCTTATTTCCCCCTTAACGTTATTTGCAATAGCATAACTAACAAGAAGTGCATCAAACCCTAAACAGTAACTTCGGCTTTTAGATAAATCGCTGTTAAATTTATTTTCGTAAGTATGATCAATCAGCTTTATGTCATGCAATAAAATTTCATTTTGATCTATTTTTTGATCGAAATTTGAGGTGAGGGAGAAGATTTCGTAATCTAGCCCATAATTAAATCTTACTAGTGATGCTATTTCATACAATCTGCTCAAATCTTCTGTAAAAACTACTACTTGTGAAAAATCTTTTCTGGTACGAGGAACAAACTTAACATCAGAAAAACTTGCTTGATCTATATTGTTGAATCTTGCTTTGCTTTCAGAAACATCTAAAAAATTTTCAATTCTAATTGATGGATTGCTTTGAACTTCTATGGTTACAGCTTCTTTGTTTGCACTGAACCACTCTTTTTTGAAGGTTTTAATTTGTTCTGCATTGCTATTTTCATCCTCAATAAAGCCTATCCTTTCTGTCTTTTCACTTAATAGGTAGTTTTGAAGCGTGTAGATTTGAGATTTTTGACTGAGTGAAATTGAATAATTATCTTCGGCATCATTTAAAAGAAGAGCTCTATTTTTTAAAAGTAAACCATCAATACTTGAAACAACTTCACTACTTAAAGGACCGATTAAAAAATTATTGTTTGCCTCTGATAAATTTAAATTTTCTTGATTAATAAATTCTACTTCATTTCTTATTTTTAACTGATTCTTAGCCGCCAGAATTCCAAGTTGAAAAAAATTATTAAATTCGGAAAACTTTATATGGTCAGGAGATGCTACGATAAATTTATTCTGATAATTATTTTGCTCAAGATAATCATTAATTTTAGTGATTCCTACAAATTTATATCCTTCAATATCTGGGACAAATTTAGTTTTTGTAACACTTTCTTTAGGGGCGCTAGAGCAACTAGTTATAATAATTATTATTAATAATTGATAAAATTTTTTTTTAAACATGAACTTTTATATTATACCTTCTCCAATTGGTAATCTTGATGATATTACTATTAGAGCAATCAATGTAATAAAAGAAGTTGACTTTTTAGTGGTTGAAAACAAACTTACCACCAAGAAATTACTGAAGAATCTAAAACTTGAAACAAAAAAAATATTTACTTACAACGATCACTCAACGAAAGCTGATAGACGAAATATTTTAAGTCAATTAAAGGAGGGCTTAAGCGGTGGAATAATTTCAGATGCAGGGACACCATTGATATCAGATCCCGGCTATAAGCTGATTTCAGAGCTTATATTGAGTAATGTAAACATAATTTCTTTGCCAGGACCTACTGCACTCATAACAGCATTGACTGGAAGTGGTTTGCCAACAGACAAATTTCAATTTCTCGGATTTCTTCCAAAAAAAAATAAAGAGTTAGTTGCTGCACTTGATGAATGCTCATATTTCTCCGGCACTTCAATATTCTATGAAACACCACATAGGTTAATGGCTTCATTAGAGATAGTTGATCTAATTTTTGGATCTAAAGTTCATATTTGTGTGGCAAAAGAATTAACTAAATTACACGAAAATTTTTTTAGGGGGACCCCAAAAGAAGTTTTGCAAATATTTAGTGAAAAAAAAGAACTTATCAAAGGTGAATTTGTTTTAATGATATATTTTGATAATAAAGATCATGACTACTCAAATGCTGATAAAGTTTTTCAAAATTTAAAATCAAAAGTCTCTATTAAAGAAATATCAATATTAGCTTCAGATTTAACTGGAATAAATAAAAATTTACTTTATAAAAGATTTTTGTCTTTTTCACAAAAGTCCTGATATCATATGGTCCTGAGTTGGTCGAGCTATCGCTTATTTTAATAAGAGGAAAGTCCGGACTTCAAAGAGCAAAGTGCCAGTTAATTGCTGGGAGACGCGAGTCTACGGCTAGTGCAACAGAAAATAAACCGCCATTTTATGGTAAGGGTGAAAAGGTAAGGTAAGAGCTTACCGCCTAAGTAAAATTAGGGCATGGCAAACCCCACTTGAAGCAATGCCAAATAGAGATCTAATTACGTTGCTCGCGTAAGATCAGGGTAGGCAGCATGAATGTTTTGGTGACAAAACATCTAGATAAATGATGGCTTAAAACAGAATCCGGCTTATAGACCAACTCACTCCTCTAATTTAAAATCATTGTATGACTTGGCAAATTCTAGATTCAAATTATGAGCAGGCAAAAATTACTGTTATAGGTGTCGGAGGCGGTGGAGGAAATAGCGTTCACCATATGATTAAGTCTGAAATCAAAGGAGTTGAATTTATCTGTGCAAATACCGACTCTCAAGACTTAACGAAAATCCATAAAGCAAAAAAAATTAAATTGGGTGAGGAATTTACTAAAGGTTTAGGAGCTGGAAANGATCCAGANANAGGCAGGNTTGCTNCAGAACTTAGTATNCCTGAAATAAGAGANGCNCTTGAACATACNGANATGCTTTTTATAGTTGCNGGNATGGGNGGNGGAACTGGNACNGGTGGTTCTCCNGTNATNGCAAAAGTTGCNAAAGANNTNGGNATTCTNACAGTTGCTGTNGTNACAACACCNTTTAAATATGANCAAGAAAAAAGNGCTGANCAGGCTAGAGCTGGNATNTCAAAATTAATGCANAGTGTTGANTCATGTATTGANATAGACAATGAAAAAATCTTNGAGATTTTNCCAGCNAATGCACANTTTAATGAGGGTTTTAATGCAGTNAATGAAGTNATNACAAATGCTGTNAGAGGTGTNTCNAANGTAATCTTGAATCCAGCAACTATGAATGTTGATTTTGCTGATGTACAAGCTGCTATGTCTCAAAAGGGGATGGCAATTATGTGTATAGGTAAAGCAAAAGGATTAAATCGTGCTGTTGATGCTGTAAATGATGCATTAAATAACCCATTTTTCAATAAAGCAGAAGTAAAAAATGCCAAAGGCTTATTAGTAAACATTTGTGGAGCATCGGGAATGGAGATGCAAGAAATAAACGCAATTATGAAGCAAGCACAAAGCATAAGCCAACAAGGTGTTGAGGCGATTCCAGGCCTAACAATAGATGAATCTTATGGAGATGAAATAGTAGTCACTATTATTGCTACAGGCTTAAGAAGATTTAATCTAGATGAATTTTCAAATTCTTATATAAGACCAGTGCGAGATATAAATACAGTACGAAAAGAATTAGAAGGGTATGTGGATCCAGAGAGATCTCAACTTAATTGACTTGCACGATGTAATACGGAGTATAGAGGATTAAACATATACCAATACTCCTAAAGGAGTCTGTGAATAGTTTAATTTCAGATACAAANGGANTGTATCTTGACTGTACTTTTGGAAGAGGAGGACACTCAAAAAAAATTTTAGAGGAGCTATCCCCTGAGGGACAACTTATTTCATTTGATCTTGATGATGCAGCCCTAGAAGCAGCAAAAAGNATTAATCACAAAAATTTTAGATTCATTAAGACAAATTTCTCAATGATTGATGATTATGTTGAGGATAATTCTTTATCAGGAATTTTAATTGATTGTGGAGTNTCATCNCCACAACTCGATGAATCTGANAGAGGATTCAGTTTTCAAACAAAAGGACCCTTAGATATGAGATTCAATCAAAAACAGAAACTTACATGCAAATATATAATTGAAAATTTCAGTGAAAAAGAGATTTCTACAATTCTTTGGAAATTTGGAGAGGAAAAGGAATCTAGAAAAATAGCAAAACTAATTGTTAAACATAGAGAAAAAAATACAATCGAAAATACTCTAGATCTTGCAGAAATAATCAAAGCAGCTAANGCAATTAAAACAAAAAAACACCCGGCAACAAAGTCATTTCAAGCCTTAAGAATGGCTGTAAATTCTGAAATTGAAAATCTCTCAGTTTGCCTTGAAAAAATCAAAGACAAACTAATTAAATCAGGTAAATTAGTGATAATTACNTTTCATTCTCTTGAGGATAGGATTGCAAAACGAACATTTAAGCCAAAAATCAATNTTCANGAAAAAGATATCCCTTTGAAAAATAAAGATGTACCTCATGAATTCAAAATAAGTAAAATAATTTATCCTTCTCCTGAAGAAATTTCCCTGAACCCAAGAGCTAGAAGCGCTAAAATGAGAATTATTGAAAAATTATGAAAACTTTAGACTACTTTCTATCAATATTTTTTTTAGCCTTTTTAGGTCTTTCTTTCTTAAAAGTTTTTCTTGTTTTTGAATATAAAAGAAACTTTATGCATCTTGATAATGTGCAACAGAAAATCTTTAAATTACAAAATCAAAATTCAAAGTTAAATGTTGAAATAGCTCTCTTAAAATCGTCTCCATATATTTATGATAAAGCCATAGCTCTTGGAATGACCGATCCTGATATTGATAATGAGTAAGTTAAGATTTCTTTTTTTTATTTTTTTGATTCTTTTATCGATACCTGGATTTAGATACTACCAACTCAACCAAGAGCGAGATTTATTTCTTGAAGCAGCAGAAATTAGAAATACTGCCTCTGAAATTAATCTTCAACCCAGAAAAAAAATATTAGATAGAAATGGAATAGAGCTAGCAACTGATATTTTGCGACCAACTTTATTATTTAAAAATGAGCGAGATAAAAATATTGCAAAAGATATTTTATTGAAACAATCTCAAGAAATTTTTCTAAATACTAAAAGAAGAATTTATCTGGAAAATAATATTTCAAAATCAATACTATCTAATATTCAAAAAGCATGCAGTTGTGTGCCAATTAGAGAAGATACATTTAAAAGATATTATCCATTTGGCAGTATTTTTGGTCCTGTTATAGGTTTCTCTGGGACTGATGGAGGTCTTGAGGGTGTAGAAAAAGTAATGAATGCAGATCTAGTTATTGATGAAAAAAAATCTACATTTAGTCAAAGTGGAAGAGGAGAGAAACTGTATGGTCAATTAGAGGATTTTATAAACCTGGGAAATAATGAGAGCTTGTCCCTTACATTAGATACAAATTTACAATTTAAACTTTTTAACGAGCTGAAAGAAGCAATTTCAACTTCAAAAGCTAAAGGGGGTTCTGCATTAATAATGAATGCTAAGTCAGGTGAAATACTGGCAATGGTNAGTTATCCAACATTCAACCCAAATAATCCTGATAGGGTCATTGAAAGAAATAAATTAGTTGATGATTTTTTTGAGCCTGGTTCATTAATAAAACCTATAACTGTTGCTGGAGCAATTAAGCTTGGGCATATTCAAAAAGATAGTGTTATTAATACAAATCCTGGTTTTGTTACACTTTCTGGTTTTAAAAGAAGTGAGGCAGGAGGTAAGAATTTTGGCAGAATTAATCCCTCAGAAACTATTTCAAAATCATCTCAAGTTGGAATAGCAAAGATTGCCATCAAATTTTCATCAGCTGAAATGCGAGAAAATCTTGGTCAATTTGGTTTCGGAAAAGAACTAAAAATGCAATGGATAAATAACTATACTGGAAAAATTATTGATAATGCTAAACTCTATGATATTGACAAAGCATCTTTAGGTTACGGATATAGTTTAACCTCTAACTCACTTCAAATAGCTAGGGCTTACAGTGTTTTCGCTAATGAAGGGGTAATGATAGAACCTAGGCTTTTATCAGATATTAAATCAGAAAGAGTGCGGGTTCTTAGTAAATCTACTGCTTCATTTATTTTGGATTCATTAAGAATGACAGTCGTAGATGGCACAGCATCAAATCTCAAAAATGAGAAAATAGAAATAGCAGGCAAAACAGGAACATCTGAGAAGTATATTGAAGGTGTTGGATACGCTTCTGAAAAATACATTTCAAGTTTTGCATCTATTTTTCCTTATAACAATCCAAAATTTATTATGATCGTCTCAATTGATGAACCTGATCCAAATAAATATTTTGGAGGAGATGTGTCAGCACCTGTTGTAGGTAAACTGTCTAAATTTATGATGAGGTTAAAATACTTATGAAGAATCCTTTTTTAAGCCTCAGTTCTAATGAAAATCTTGTTACAAATTCAAAATATTTAAAAAAAAATGATATTTTTTTATCTCTCCGGGGTGGAGCAAAATATTTGACTACTGATCAAGCAAATCTTGCAAAACATATCTTCCTAGACAGCAGTGAGAATCTAGATCTACCAAAAGTTTCAAAAATAAAAGATCTCAATAGTTCATATTTAAAATGGATAGATGAGTACTTTGCGATTGATCATTCATACTTTAATAATCTCTTCATTACAGGCACGAATGGAAAAACAACAACACTCAGTTTCTTGAGCCAAATTTTGGAAAATAATGATATTAAACATGCTACATCTGGCACATTAGGAACTTTCATAAACAAGCAAAAGATTTTTAATAACGAGCTCACTACCGAAGAGCCTGTTTTTATAAGAAATCTTATGTCAAAGTGTTTTCGATCAAACATTAAAAATATCATTTTTGAAGCTTCATCTATTGGAGTTGATAAAAATAGATTGCAGGGCTTAAAGGTTAATCATGCGATATTTACAAATATTTCAAGAGATCATCTTGATTATCATGGCTCATTGAAAAATTATATTAATGCTAAGTTTAAGTTAGTTAGCAATGCAGAAGTTAAGACTTTAGCTGTAAATTTTGATGATGAAATAATATCTAACCAACTTAAAAAGTTAAGCTCAAGTAAAACATTTAAGATTTCATCTAGAAATAATAAATCAGATATTTTTTTTAAAGTTCTTAAGTACTTTGAAGATGGAAATATTGAATTTTTAGTGGAAACACCATGGGGAAAATTTCAAGCTGCTTCCAAAATTGAATCTGAATTTAATTTATATAATTTATTTTTAATTTTGCCTTATTATCAGTTTATTAATGGTGACTGCGAAGAATTTTTTGCTGAAGTTGAAAATCTATCATTGCCATTGGGTAGATTAAATAAAATTGAAAAAGGGAATATATATATTGATTATGCTCATACACCAAAGGCATTAGAATCTGTATGTAAATGTCTATTTAAAAAGAAAAAAAATAAATTAATAATTGTTTTTGGAGCTGGTGGTGAAAGAGACAAAGGCAAAAGGGCCTTAATGGGTGAAGTCGCAGATAAATATTGTGAAAAAATTTATATAACTTCTGATAATCCAAGAAATGAGGACCCTCAACAAATAGCGAATATGATTGTGGATGGAATAAAAGGATCGGATAAGATCTCTATGGAGCTTGATAGAGCACGCGCAATTAAAAATGCTATAAATGAGCTTAGCGAAGGAGACATACTTCTAATTGCTGGAAAAGGCCATGAAAAAAAACAAATTATTGGCGATAAATGCTCAGATTTTTCTGATTATGAGGAAGTAAAGAAGTGTATATTTTGAGTGAAAANAAATCTTTAAAAAAATTATCNCAAATTCTTGGGTTTGAGAATGTTCAAACTGACGCAAACATTGAAAGAATTATTTTCGATTCAAAAATAGCAAGAGAAGGTGACCTGTTTATTCCATTAAAAGGAAATAATTATGATGCTGAAGTATTTGTTGAAGAAGTATTGCAAAAAGGCGCAGCTGTAATAACTAAACAAAAAATTTTTGGTACTACGATTATAGTTGATGATGTTTATAACTCTCTACTGGATTTATGCGCTAACAAACTATTTGAAAGTAAAGCTAAAGTGATTTTTATCACTGGTAGCTATGGTAAAACAACTCTCAAAGATATGTTAAAAAGTTTGTTAGGAGATAAATGTCATGCAAGCAAAGATAATGAAAATAACGAATTTGGTATACCTTTCACTATACTTAGCATGCCAAAAAATACTGATTATCTTGTGGTTGAATGTGGCGCAAGAAATGTTGGAGATTTTGATTTAATTTCTAAAAAACTTTCTTGTGATGTATTCATCCTAACAGCTATCGCTGCAAACCACTTAAGCACATTTAAAAATATAGAAAATATATCTAAAACAAAATTAAAACTAAAAGAATGCCTGAAGAACAAAGATAATTTTGTAGATGGAAGAGAGTTTGAAAATAAAAATATCTTGGAGAAGAACAAAGAAATTATTCGAAGAATATTAAATCTATTATCGATTGATAAAGATCCAAAAAATTTTACTTTCACACCTTCTGCTGGAAGAGGAAATATAATCAAATTTCATGGCAGTGAAATTATAGATCAAACATATAATGCTCATCCGGATACTGTCATAGCCACTGCAATGGAAGAAGACTCAAGTAATACTGTTTTAGTTTTGGGCGATATGGCGGAATTAGGTGAAGATGAAAATAAAAAACATGAAAAATTATTAAGCCAGCTTGCTGATTTCCAGATATTTGTAACAGGAAAAATTTTTAAAGAGGTTATCAAAAAAATACCAGGCAAAAATATTAATTTTTTTGAAAATAAAGAAGATTTCCCAAAAAATTATTTAATAAAACAGCTTAAGGCAGGCAAAAAAGTCTATTTTAAAGGTTCTAGGTCTAGTAAAATGGAATCCTATCTTGAGTTGTTGNTAAATGATTGAATTTCTTCTTAATTTATTTTTNGAAAAAAGCNCATTTCTAAACCTTTTTTCGTATTTAAGCACAAGAACATTCTTGTCTACATTATCAGGTCTNTTNATTGTTNTTTTATTNGGAGAATTTTTTATTCAAAAAATAAGATCATTTCAATTTCAACAAGCCATTGGCGATAGAGGGCCAGATTCACATAAAGTAAAGGATGGAACTCCAACAATGGGAGGTCTTTTAATTATCGGAAGTGTGATATTTTCAAGTATTCTTTGGGGNGATTTTTCAAATAGGTTTCTAGCAGTTTCTCTATTATGTTTATTCCTCTTTGCATTATTAGGTTTTGCAGATGACTTCAAGAAAGTAAAAGAAAAAAATTCAAAAGGTATTTCTTCATGGACTAAGATCTCTTTCCAGTTATTATTTTCTTTAATTATTTCCGCAGTTCTTTATTTCTATGTTTTTGAATCAAATGAGCTTAATTACATTGTCCCTTTCTTTAAGGATGTCTCAATTTCTATAGGAATATTATTTATACCTGTATCAATATTTATAATTGTTGGAANTTCAAATGCAGTAAATTTAACTGATGGTCTTGATGGTTTAGCAATTCTTCCAGTAATTCTCATTACTTCAGCACTTGGCTTAATTGCTTGGTCAGCTGGTAATACAATTGTCTCAGATTATCTATATATACCTTACATCCAGGGTACAGGAGAATTATTAGTAATTTGCGGAGCTTTAATTGGAGCTGGAATTGGTTTTTTGTGGTTCAATGCTTATCCTGCACAGATTTTCATGGGTGATGTTGGCTCACTTTCAATGGGAGCATTTATCGCACTTGTAGCAATAATTGTAAGACATGAAATAGTCTTTGCCGTAATGTCGATGGTTTTTATAATGGAAGCCTTGAGCGTAATTCTGCAAGTTTCTTCTTTTAAAATTAGAAAAAAAAGAATCTTTAAAATGGCTCCTATTCATCATCATTTTGAATTATTAGGATGGAAAGAACCGAAAATAATTGTGAGATTTTGGATCTTAACTTTTATATTTGTTTTGGTCGGTCTTTCGCTATTAAAAATCAGATGATGAAATCACTAATTATTGGCTATGGAGTAACTGGTAAGTCTTTCGAAAAATTTCTTACTGCAAATTCTATTGCTTTTGATATTTTTGATGAAGATATAACAAAATTAGAAAATAAAAAAAATATATTAAATTATTTAAATAATGAAAGTATTTCTGATTACGAAAATTTATATATCTCTCCTGGAATACAACTAAAAAAATATTTTTCTGTATCAAATCTTGGGAAGTTAAATTATATTTCTGATTTAGACCTTTTTTTTCAAAATAATAAATCTTTAAAAATTGGAGTTACTGGAACAAATGGTAAAAGTACATTGGTTAATTACCTTAATCAAACTTTAAATACTGTGAGCTCTTCAGTTGCTCTTGGAAATATTGGCAATCCACTTCTAGATAATATTAATCACACAAAAAAATATACAGTTATTGAAGCATCAAGCTTTCAGCTAGAGAAAATGAAAAAAAATCATTTCGATTTTTCAATTATTACAAATATTCAAAATGACCATATCGATTTTCACGGTAATTACGAGAATTATAAAAATGCAAAATTAAAAATATGTTCTGAAAAAGGAAAAACAATTTTTTGCACAACAGATGATTACCAAGCAATTGCAAAAGGTTTTGTATTAGGCATTGAGCCGACATTGAACGTTGAGAAGCTTAATTTATCGAATCTGCCATTTAGGCTCCAAAAGATTTCATCGGGAATAATTAATGATTCTAAATCTACGAATTCAGCTTCACTTCTTTACGCTATTAATAAATTAAACTTTAGGGGAGACTTAATTATTTGCGGTAATCCTAATAAGGAAAATTACAAAGAATTACATATAAAAGGTCCTAGAAGAGTTTTCATTTATGGAAAGCATCGAAATGAATTACTCAATATTTTAAAGCATGAAAATATCTCAACATTCGTAAACCTAGATGAAATTTTTAATATTCTTAAAAACGATAAAAACAAAGATATTTTATTTAGTCCTGGTAATCCAAGTGGCAACGATTATTCAAACTTTATCGAAAGAGGACAACATTTTAATAATTTAAAAGAAAAGTATTTTGATTAATAGAAAAGAGAATTTATTCGATTTAACTTTACTAGTTCCATTCTTAATTATTACTGGGATAAGTCTTATTTTTATTTATTCATCTTCAAATGTAATTGCAGATGCAGATTTTGGTAATCCATTCTTTTTCTTACAAAGACAAATAATTGCTTTATCAATTTCACTGGTTGCATGTTCAATTTTTCTTTTTATTCCAATATCTTTTTATAAGGAAAACGGACTTATTTTGCTTGTTTTAAGTTCAATGCTTTTAGGCTTGGTCTTGATACCAGGTTTGGGTCAAGAGATAAATGGAGCTCGAAGATGGTTAGCTATTGGCCCAATAAATATCCAACCTTCAGAAATTATTAAGGTATTTCTTCCTTTATATTTATGTAGTTATTGTTTAAGAAGAAAAGACCAGCTTGAAACTAGTTGGAGAGGCTTCATCAAGCCAATAGTTGTTACAACATTAATTGCCGTACTTCTATTTTTAGAACCCGATTATGGAAATACTGCAATATTATTTTCAATAGCAATATGTATTCTTTTCATTGGAGGTGCAAAGATCTCACAGCTTGCTATTTTGACTATAATTTTCTTTATATTCCTATCTATTGCAATTTATTTTAATCCTGAAAGACTCGACAGAGTTTTATCTTTCGCAAACCCTTGGGATGATATGACTGGCTCAGACTATCAGCTTATAAATGCACTAATTGCATCTGTTCAAGGTGGTATTTCTGGTCTTGGAATTGGTGAAAGTACACAAAAATATTTTTTTCTTCCTGAAGCCCACACTGATTTTATTTTTTCAATATACTTGGAGGAAACTGGAGCAATTGGCTTTCTTATCTTGTTTGCTTGTTATCTTGTAATTTTATGGAGGTTATTCAAACTCGCTGAAAATGCAAAAAATCAAAATTACTTTTTTAATAGCTTAATTATTACATCATTCGCATTATTATTTTTTATTCAAACTTCACTGAATATTTTCGTAAACCTTGGAGTCATTCCAACAAAAGGCCTGACTCTACCATTCATAAGTTATGGTAGAAGTAGTGTTATCATGAATTTTATTGCTTTAGCTATCACACTACGAGCAAGCTGGGAGTTCAGAAATAAAATAAAATGAAAATTGCAATTTTTGCGGCTGGAACAGGAGGCCACATATATCCAGCATTATCTATAGCTGAAAAGTTTGGTGAAGAAAATGTAATTTTTATTGCCTCTAACAGGGAGACAGAAAGAAAAATTTATAAAAATTCAGGTTTTAAAGTTAGGCATTTAAATATTTCAGGTTTCAGGGGGAAAAATCTTCTTGAAAAATTATTATGGCCTTTTAGTGTTACGAGCTGTGTTTTGATTTCAATTTTTCTTTTGTTGAAATATAAACCCCAGAATGTACTTTTAATGGGTAATTATATTTCTGTGATTGGTTTAATATCATCAATTTTTCTGTTTAAAGACATTTACATTCATGAGCAGAATTCAATTTTAGGCTCAGCCAATAAATTAAGTTTAATATTTGCAAAAAAACTGTTCACAACATTTCCTTTAAACGAAAAAAAAGAACATAATTTTGGTCAACCAATTAGATCTGCGTTTAACACGCTAAGTTATGCTACTCATTCTAAAAAAGAACACATTCTTGTCCTAGGTGGCAGTCAAGGAGCTCTTTTTTTTAACAATCAAATTAGTGAAATATTAGATAATCTGAATTTAGGTGAAAAAATACTATTTCAGACTGGTGAGCATGATGAAAAAACATCATCAGGAAACATTGAATATATTAAGTTCATTGAAAATATGCCAGAAGTTATGGCTAAATCAAAATTTATAATTTGCAGAGCTGGCGCATCAACCGTTGCTGAAGTGCAAAGTATGGGTCTGCCTGCAGTATTTATACCATTGCCAAACTCAATAGATGACCATCAAATAAAGAATGCTAAATTAGCATGTATTGATGGTGGGGGAATTGTATTAAATGAAAAGAATTTCAATGTGGAAGAGTTCTCCCAAAAAATTAGCGAATTTAATCTACAAAATTTTCAAGAATTAAGTAAAAAAATGGCTAAAAGTATACACTTGAAATCGGCAGAAAAAATAGTTCATGAAATTAAGCAACATTAAAAGAATACACTTCATTGGTATTGGTGGTGTGGGTATGGTTGGCATAGCAGAGATGCTTATAAATCAAGGCTTTAACGTTAGTGGAAGTGATCTAGTTAAAAATAAAAATACTATAAGATTAAATTCCTTGGGTGCAAAAATTTTTATCGGGCATAACGAGAAGAATGTAAGAAATTCAGATGTCGTTGTATATTCCTCTGCAGTTAATATCTCAAATCCTGAAATGAAAGCTGCCAAGTCTTTAAATATTACTTTAATACCAAGGGCAGAAATGTTATCGAGTTTAATGAGGGGATTTCAAAGTATAGCTGTAGCAGGTTCACATGGAAAAACAACAACTACAAGTTTAATTGCTGACATTTTTGTCAGAGCAAAGCTTGATCCCACATTCATTATTGGTGGAAAAATTTTAGGCCAGGAAAACAAAAGTATCTTGGGAACGGGCGAATATTTAATAGTTGAGGCTGATGAAAGTGATGCATCTTTTTTGCATTTAAATCCAGAAATTAGTGTTGTAACAAATATTGATAATGATCACCTTGATTATTATGAGAACGATCTCGAAAAATTGGACTCAACTTTTCTACAGTTTCTNGAAAATCTACCTTTTTTCGGCAGTGCGATAATTTGTATAGATTCCGATAGATCGAAAAAAGTNTTTGAAACCTTATCTAGACCAAAAATATCCTATGGTTTTGACAAAAAAGCTGATTATTTTATTAAAGATTTAAAACAACAAGCTACATTTCAAAAATTTAAAATAATTCGAAATTCTACAGGNAAGGAAATATCATTAGAATTAACTCTTATCTGGAAAGCACAATGCACTTAATGCGACAGCAGCTTTCATAGTTGCTCAGAAAGCAGGAATAAATACAAAAGTAATTAAAGATTCTTTTAAAAACTTCGGTGGAGTGTCGAGAAGGCTAGAGTTTAAAGCAGATTTAAAAATTGATGGTAAATCCGCAACTCTAATTGATGATTATGGACATCATCCAACTGAATTAAAAGCCACAATTGAAGCACTTAAATCAACTAACCCTAACAAAAAAATATGTATGATATTTCAACCACATAGATACTCGCGATCAACATTATTATTTAACGAATTTATAGATTGTTTAAAAGATGTAGATACTTCAATAATTCTTGATATCTATTCAGCAGGTGAGCAAAATTTACAAAAAATAAGTTCATATGACTTTGTAAATGCACTCATCGAAAAAAAGAAAAATGCCTTCTTTGCTAAAAACTTAAAAGAAATTTGTAAAATTTTAGAATCTGAGATCAAGGGTAATGAAATAATAGTTACGCAAGGCGCAGGCAATATTGTAGATATATCTAACTCCATAAAAGCCATATACAAATGAGAAGTGTAATTATTCTATACGGAGGCGATTCTGTTGAGAGTCAGATCTCTCTACAAAGTGCTGAAGGAATCATAAAAAATATTGATCAAACAAAATTTTCTGCAACGATGCAAGATATTAAAGATTTTGATGTTAAATCTATTAATAAGGAAGCTTTAATATTCATTGCTGTTCACGGTAAAGATGGTGAGGATGGGACCACACAAAAATTACTAAGTGAGAATAATATTAAGTTTACAGGTTCAGATGAAAACTCAACAAAGAAATGTTGGGACAAAATTTCTTCAAAAATCTTGATGGTTGAGAATGAAATACCTACTCCAGAATTTCAAGTTATTAGTGCAAATCAAAAATTAGATCTAAAGAACGATTTCTTTTTAAAAAATGATAGTTTTTTCGTTAAACCGAATAATAATGGATCGAGTTTTGGTGTTTCAAAAGTTGACCATAAAAAAAATTTAGGAAAAGCAATTACAGAAGCAAGAAAATACTCCAAAGATGTAATAATTGAAAAAGCCTATAATAATGCAGAATATACCGTCGGCATCTTAAAGGGAGAAGCTCTTCAACCGCTTGAAATAATTGCAGAAGATAATAAAGGATTTTATGACTTTGAAGCAAAGTACTTGAGTAAAGCAACAAAAAAGGTTGAAGTGGTTGATAAAAATATAAAAAAGGAATTAAAAAATATAGCGTTAAAAGCTTTTTATAAACATGGTTGTCAAACGTGGGGAAGAGTTGATTTTGTCTATGATGGAGAGAATTTGGGTGTTTTGGAAATTAATACTGTACCTGGTTTTACAGAAAAGAGTTTATTTCCTCTAGCTGCCAAATTATCAGGGATAAATTATCAGGAGTTAATTACAGATATAATTGAAGATTCAATATAAAATTTTTTTACTAATAATGTTGGTTTTTTCCATTATTATCGTAGTGAATGTCGCAAAGAATAATCATAAAAAAATTGAAGTAAATTTAATGCTCTCTTCTAGCTGTGAGATATGCGAAATTGATTTGAAGAAAAGCTTTTATCAAGATAAGTATTTTGAGACTTATGTTAAAAATAAAGATTGGGTGGAAAATTTTATTCAAACTTCAACCAAGCAAAAGACAACGTATTCGATTTCTATAAAAAAACCTATTTTTAAAGTTAAAAATAATATTTACTATGATGAGGATTTCAAACAATTTTTTATGCCTAAAAAATTAAATTTACCCACATTATTTGTTCCAAAAGATGACTTAAAGGGGGTGGTACTAAAGCAAGCGAAATTAATCAAAAATAATATTGAAAATTTAAAAAGCCTAAATTACTCAAATCTTTCAGGCTGGAAGATTGTTACTGATAAAGTAATTGTAAAAATAGGTAAAAGTGATATTGATGACAGACTGAAACTACTTAAAAAAATTACTAATAATTTGAAGCAAAGTAATTTAAACGTTATCAATCTAGACTTAAGATACCAACAGGGATATGTATTAAAGATTTAATTAAATGATATGTTTTTTGGACCTTGGTACTTCAAAAGTTAGCGGACTACTTATTGATGATCTATCAAATTCTACAGTTCATGCTTTTTCAAGTGTAGAGACTTCAGGAGTTAAAAAAGGTTCGATAATTAATATTTCTGCCACGGCTTCTTCAATCTCAGAATGTTTAAGGGATATCGAAAATCAATCTGGTTTTAAAATAAAAGAAGTACTTGTCTCCATCTCTGGAGAAGAAGTGTCAAGCACAAATTCAATTGGCCAAGCAGCAATATCTGAAAGAGAAGTTTCTGCAAGAGATATCGAGAACGCGTTGAATATGTCTTCGACTATGAAAATTCCAAATGATAAAACTCTTTTATATGCAATGCCAAATAATTATTTCATAGATGGCCAAGGAGATATCAGCGATCCTTTAGGAATGAATGGAATAAAATTAGAAGCCAGATCTCATCTTATACATTGCTCAAAAAATACTAAAGATAATATAAAAAAATGTATAAAAGTAAGCTCATCTATCATAGGAATAAGAAAATATTTCTACAGTCAATTGGGAGTAGCTCAAAGTGTCTTAACAGAAAACCAAAAAAAGTTAGGTGTTTGTTTATTAGATATAGGCGCAGGGACTACTGATATTTCTGTTTATCAGAATGGATCAATTACTTTTTCTAAAGTTCTACCTTACTCAGGGGATTATATTACTGAGACAATTGCTTCTGCGTTAGATATTCAATCAATCGAAGCTGAAATAATAAAGAAGAAATATGGATGTGCCTTTTCGGATTATATTAATGACGAAATGTTAAAAATTTCCCTTAAAAATGGAAAAAAATCAATTTCTCGAAAAGCTCTTTCCGAATTAATTGAAAATTCAATGTCGAAGATCCTAAGACACTGCATGAATTGTTTAGAAGAAAATAATCTTTTCAATTATATTCCAGCTGGAATCGTAATTACTGGCGGTTCTGCAAATATGGAAGGAATGGTAAAACTTGGAGAAAAACTAACCAATCTTAAAGTTAAAATTGGGATCCCAAAATATAATTTACCGCAAAAATCAGACAATCTTCTTAAGCCAGAAAATAGTGCTATTTTGGGTATCACTAAATTTTATGCTTTAGAACAAGATAAAGAGTTTACCTTTAATCAATCCAAGGGTATCATAGCCCGAGTGCTTGAATGGATTAGAACCGAATTGTAATGCAAAAATATGAATTAATGCTCCTTTTGAATCCTAATACAATGGATGAAGTTGATGATTTTATTAGCAGTTTGAAGAAACTTATCTCAGATAATAAAGGTGATTTAATCGATACAAAGCTTTTAGGAAAAAGGCAATTAGCATATCCAATAAATAACATGAACTATGCTAACTATGTTCATTTGGATGTTAATGTAAAGCCTGAGACACTTGATTTATTAGAAGAAAAATTTAGATACGATCAGAATGTATTTAGACACTTAACTGTAAAACTTACCTCATAATGACTGAAGAAAAAAAAATTAACATTGATTACAGAGATGCTGATACTTTGAAAGGATTTATTTCAGAAAATGGAAAAATTCTCTCGTCTAGATATACAAGGTTGAATGCAAAAGAACAAAGAAAATTAACAAAAGCCATCAAAAAAGCACGTTTGTTGGGATTATTACCTTTTACTGACAAACATAAAATTGAAGAAAACAAATGAAGGTAGTCTTAGTAACTAAGATAAAAAACTTAGGCAATATTGGTGACATTGTAGACGTAAAGTCAGGTTTTGCTCGTAACTTTTTATTGCCTTATCACAAAGCTTTGCCGGCTACAGATGAATACATTAAAGATTTCGAAGAAAAAAAAGAAGAGTATCTAAAGAAAGCAAAAGATGAATTATCATTGGCTGAAGCAAATGCAATTCATTTAGAAGACTTGAAACTTACCATCTCAGCAAATGCTCAAGAAAGTGGAGCACTGTTTGGTTCTGTTGGTGTTTCTGAGGTTTTAGAAGCTTTACATGCTGAGGGTCACGATTTTGTCAATAAAGCGTCAATAATTTTATTGTCAGGACCTATAAAAGAGGTAGGAGAATTTACAGTAAACGTTGAACTTCATCCAGAAATAGTTAAATCTATAACTATAGAAGTAAAAGCAACGTAATGCCCAATAGTATAGAAATAGAGCAAGCAGTTTTAGGCGCCTTGCTGTTATCAAGAGAAAAATATCCTGAGGTCGACGCCTTAATTAGTTCCATTGACTTTGAGTCTGATGTCCATAGAGAAATTTATGACTGCATTAAAGAGCTTGCTGATCAAGATAAAGCCATTGACCACATAACAGTATCTAAGCTTTTGGACAGAAAAAATTCTCTTNAGAGAATAGGAGGAGTAGATTATTTAAAAGAATTGCAAACTATTCCTATCTCAGCATTAAATGCAGATAGCTATGCAAACACAGTCAAAGATCAATCAATAGATAGAAATTTACGTAAAGTTCTTGATGAGTTGATGAGACTAGCTAAGGATCCACAAGGCAAGACAAGTGATGATTTATTAAATGAAGCCGAAACAAAGATTTTTGAACTTTCAGAAAACCGTTCAAAAACCGATTCCCTTAAAAAAATTGATGAGTACGTTGGGCAAACTCTTGATAGATTAGGAGAGCTTGCAAAAAAACAAGGTGAACTTATAGGACTTTCATCAGGATTCAAAGCTGTAGATGGTCTTACTCAAGGCCTTCAAAAAGAAGATCTAATAGTTATAGCTGGAAGACCTAGCATGGGGAAGACTTCACTTGCTATGAATATTGCCGAAAACGTAGCAAAAAATGAGGAAGGATGTGTTGCAGTATTTAGTTTAGAGATGTCTTCTCAATCATTAACTTCTAGAATGATGGCTTCAATGGCTGGAATCTCACAATCAAATGTAAAATCTGCCAATTTGACAGACAGGCAGTGGGAAAAAATCGCAAAACAATCTGCAAGAATGAAAGAGCTAAACCTTTTTGTTGATGATACTCCTAATATTTCTCCTGTCGAAATTAGGGCTAAGTGTAGAAGGCTCGCTAAACAGTTTAGAGATGCTGGAGGAGTAAGCCTTGTAGTCATNGACTATATTCAACTTATGCAAATGCCTGGACGAAATGAAAATAGAGTTAATGAGTTATCAGATATATCAAGATCTTTAAAATATTTAGCAAAAGAAGTTGAAGCACCTGTTCTTGTTCTTTCTCAGCTCAATAGAGGAGTTGAACAAAGACCAAATAAAAGACCCCAGATGTCAGATTTAAGAGATTCTGGTGCCATAGAGCAGGATGCAGACTTAATCTTTATGTTGTATAGAGATTTTGTGTACAACAAAAATGAAGAATGGAAAAACGTTGCTGAACTAAACTTAGTTAAGCATAGAAATGGCCCAACAAAGAGAGTTCTTTTGTCATTTAGAGATGAACTTACTAGATTTGGTGATCTTGCTCCTGAAATAATGAATAGTTATGCGCAAGACCGAACTGAAGATTAATCTTTCAAATCTAAAACACAATATAAATCTAATAAAGAAATTTACAGATGCTGACATTCAAGCTGTAGTAAAAGCTAACAGTTACGGATTAAATATGTCTAAAGTTTTAGAGACAATAGAAGATGACGTCGAGTCATTTTCAGTAATAACTTTAACTGAAGCTGAAGAAGTCAGAAAACTTACCACAAAACCAATTCTTTTATTGCAAGGTGTTCATCAGCTTGATGACTATGAATTGATTGAAAAACATAAATTGGATTTTGTTATTCATTCCAGCTGGCAGCTTAATGAGATTGAAAAATATAATTTATCCAACTCAAGAATTTGGCTAAAAATTAATACTGGAATGAATCGATTAGGCATAAACCTTGATGATTTTGAGGAATTATTTAAAAAGGTTAAATCGCTTAATACGAGTGAAATTGTCTTAATGTCGCATCTCTCTGCATCTAGCGTTAAAGATGATCCTCATACATTAAGTCAGATAAAAATATTCAATGATTTGGTAAATGGAATTTCTTGTAAAAAAAGTTTATCTAATTCAGGTGCTGTCTTTAATATGCCTGAGGCTGAACATGATATTGTTCGACCAGGAATGGCTATATATGGTGGAAAATACAATGAATTTGGTACAAAGAATGTATCTTCATTAACTTCTCAAATTATTTCTTTACGAAATATTAAAGCTGGAGAAAGGGTTGGATATGATGGGACATGGCAAGCAAAGGAAGATTGTATCATTGGCTCTATTCCAATTGGCTATGCGGATGGGCTTCCATACTTCAAGAAACCCATCACTGTAAGCGTTAATGGAAAGGAATTCAAAACTGCGGGCAAGCTTAATATGGATTTAACTTTAATAAATTTTGAACAAGACAGTTCCATTAAAATTGGAGATACTGTTAAACTTTGGGACTTTGATTCTGATCTTTCAAAGGTTTCAGAAGAATTTAATACAATTTCTTATAACTTATTAACCAATATCTCGAGTAGAGTTACAAAAAATTATTTAGAATAGCGTAAGGATTATATTTTGCTTAAAGATACGAGGTTTATTTTCGTCACGGGAGGTGTTGTTTCATCTCTAGGGAAAGGAATCGCTTCTGCATCCATAGGCTCAATCCTGGAATCAAAAGGCTATAAAGTAGCAGTCATAAAACTTGATCCATATTTCAATGTTGATCCTGGAACTATGAGTCCCTTTCAACATGGAGAGGTTTTTGTTCTAGAAGATGGTACAGAGACAGACCTAGACCTTGGTCACTACGAAAGATTCATA
>FUFK010047469.1_pt1 | contig 37325 bp, 30 predicted proteins | sample 1021851 | NCBI WGS metagenome assembly FUFK01 (sample SAMEA51879418, study PRJEB19060) | metagenome | reverse complement strand
CCCGGAGTGGCCGAGGCCGAATTCGAAAAAGATGTGCGAACTGCTCTGCGCAAGTTCTATCACTCGGCCAGCGGTGAGCTAGATCTGAGTACTTTGGCTGAAAAATCCGCCGACGATGACCTGCTAACCAGCTTGATCGACCCTGAAAAGATGGGCGAATGGCTCACTGCCAACGACCTCGACTTTTACGTCAGTGAATTCACCCAAAGCGGTTTTGCTGGGCCATTGAACTACTACCGTAATCACAATCTCACTTGGGAACTGAACGCCGGTAAGCCGACAGAGATTCATCAGCCCGCGCTATTTATTGCCGGCGAGCGCGACGGTGGAGACCTCTCGACCATCGAGGGTGACGAGACGTTCGGGCGAGGCGCCGATGAACGCCCGGTTGCCGACACCGAAGGCGAAGGTCGCACAGGTCGGGAAGCGTTCGGCGAGGGCCCGCAGCACCGCGGGGGTGTCGATTGGCCCGCGGGTGAAGACCCGCGCAAGCACGACCTTGTCGAGCTCGCCCGAACGGATGTCACCGATCGCCTCGGCCACGAGCCGGACATAGTCGGGATCGTCGTGGGTGGCATCGCCTCGCACGATCTCACCGAGCACGGTGGGGGTGGGTGCGGGGGCGGTCGCCATCTCCTCGAGGCGAGCTTCGAGCATGTCGAGCGCGGCGCCTTCGTCGTCGCCCTCGTCGAGCGAGGTTGCGGCCAGTAGCCACGAACCGTCGGGCCGATCGACGACGGTGACCTCGGGGAGGACCCATCGCGCATCGGGGAAGCCGGTCCAGTCGGGAGCGATGGGACGGGTACCGGTGGTGAAGGAGAAGCCGCCGACCATGACGGGCGCAGGTGCGTCGGCGGGTCCGTGACGACGGATCCGAGCACTCAGTGCGGCTCGTGCGGCCGACGCAGCGGAGAAGCGGGAGTCGCCATGCGGTTCGACGAGCTCGGCNGCGCCGAGCGCAACGAGGGCGAACTGCTCGTCGGGACGGATCCACAACGATCGGTGGTGGTCGGTCGCGGCGGCGTAGATCGCGACCGGATCGACTCGTTCGTCGAGCTTGCGGGCGAAGACGACCACGCCGCCCCCGACCGGCGTGTTGTCGCCGAGGCGGGCGAGGGCTCGGGTGCGCAGGGTGCGCTCGAAGTGCTGGCCGACGAGGTTCGATGCGACCGGCACGAGGCGATGCATCAGCGAGACGAGGTCGTCGTGGCCACCGCCTTCGGCGCCGTCCGCGTCGTGGCGACGGCTGTTGCGTTTGAACAGTTCGATGGCGTCGTCCACGACGTTCTCGATGTGGGTGGCGTGCCGCATCGCGAGGGCGGTCAACTCCTCGAGTGATACCCCCTCGTTCACGAGTGTGCGAGCGGCGACGAGCATGTCGACGGCATCGGCGGCGAAGCGTTGGTCGTCGCCCTCGCCGCTCGGGGTCAACAACCCGGCGCTCACGACAACATCGATGAGAAACTCGGGGATCTCGGCGCGGCGGGCGAGTTCGGTCTTGTCGAGGTCGGGGTCGACAGCGTTTTGCTGGGCGAGATCGACGAGCAGGCCGGAGCCATCGTCGGCAGACAGTTCACGGATCTGGGCGAGGCTGAACCCTTGCTGGGCGAGCGAGCGGATCTCTTGGATCCGTTCGAGGTGGGCGTCGTCGTAGAACGCCCGACGGCCCTCTCGCCGCGGCGGGGCGAGCAGCTTTTCGCGCTGGTAGTACCGGATCGTGTCGACCGCGACCCCGGAGGTGTCGGCCAACTCTTCAACGTGGAAGTCCACGCTCTGATTGTAGGAGTGATTGCTCCCAGAGTGACCACTCGGACTGTCGTCCGACCAACGGTTTCCAGCCCACTAGGTTTCGGAGCGATGAGCTACGACGCCTCCGGGATGCTGTCCGACCCGCTCGACCCGAACGCCCCTCGCACGCGCAAACGCGACTATCCCGTCGTCGTCGCCCGCCGCGGCGTGGTGCTGGAGGATCGAACAACCGGCGTCGTCGGCGCGCTCGTGTCGTTCGCTCCCCCACGACTCGTGCTGCGCGACCGCTACGGCAAGGACCACACCGTCCGCTACACCGACGGGTCGGTACGAGCCGACATCGACAACAAGGGCGTGCCCTGCAAGCTCGTGCCGCCCAGAACCGAACCCGAAGGGCCGAAGATCACTGCCAGCGGATCGATCGACGCAGGCGATGTCCCCGCCCGAGTTGCCCGCGCCAGCCGAATCTGGGTCGAAGGTATCCACGACGCCGAACTCATCGAGAAGGTCTGGGGCGCCGACTTGCGCGTCGAGGGGGTCGTCGTCGAACAACTCGAGGGAGCGGACGACCTCGCCGAGCGGGTGCGAGGCTTTCGCCCCAGCGATCGCCGTCGCCTCGGCATCCTGCTCGACCACCTCGTCGACGGCTCGAAGGAGTCTCGGATCGCTGCCGAGATCGATGACCGCAACGTCATGATCACCGGCCATCCCTACGTCGACATCTGGCAGGCCGTGAAGCCCTCGGTGATCGGCATCGACCACTGGCCCGAGGTCCCGAAGGGGCAGCCGTGGAAGGAGGGAGTGATCGACGCCCTTGACATCAAGGCGACCCCCGCATCGTTCTGGAAGCACGTGCTCGGCAAGGTCACCTCGTGGAAGGACCTCGAGACGCCACTCCTCGGGGCCGTCGAGGAACTCATCGACTTCGTCGCACCGCCGGAACCCTGAGCCGTCCGGAGAGTCGACCCGTCCACGACCGGCACCTACCCTGCCGTCATGGCGCGGCAACCGAACATCGTCCTCATCAACTGTGACGATCTGGGGTACGGCGACCTCGGCTGCTACGGCTCCGAGGTCCATGACACGCCTCGCATCGACGCCCTGGCCGATGAAGGCGTGCGGCTCACCAGCTTCTACATGGCGGCCCCGGTGTGCACGCCGTCTCGCGGATCGATGCTCACCGGTTCGTATCCGAGCCGCATCGGCTTCGACGACTTCGGCGGGCTGCATGTGCTCTTCCCCGGGATGCGGTACGGACTCAATCCCGAGGAGCACACCATTGCCTCAGTGCTGAAGGACGCTGGATACGCCACCGAGATCATCGGCAAGTGGCATTGCGGTGACCAACCCGAGTTTCTGCCGACCAACCACGGCTTCGACCGATGGTTCGGTCTGCCGTACAGCAACGACATGGGCACCCAGGTCAGCGACGCCATGCTCGAACACGCCGAGGCCCTGCGGGCGGCCGGCTTCACGTCTCCGCCGGTGCTGCCGTATCCGCCGCTGCCGTTGATGGATGGCGAGCAGGTCGTCGAGAAGCAGCCTGACCAGACGATGCTGACCCGTCGCTATGTCGAACGATCGGTCGAGTTCGTGCGCGACAACGTCGACCGGCCGTTCTTTCTCTACTTCGCTCACATGCACGTCCACTTGCCGCTGTACGTGGAGGACACGTTCCACGGCGGCTCTCGCAACGGCCCCTACGGCGCCGCCGTCCACGCCATCGACTGGGCCACCGGCGTGCTGCTCGACGAACTCGACGCCCTCGGTCTCGCCGACGACACGATCGTCATCTTCACCAGCGACAACGGGGCGCTCGCCCGTCCGGGCGAGGGCAGCAACGCCCCGCTCCGTGGCACCAAGGGGCGCACCACGGAAGGCGGCATGCGGGTCCCGGCCATCATCCGCTGGCCGGGTGTCGTGCCGGCCGGAGTTGCGCACGACGAGCTGACCACGGCGATGGACCTCCTCCCCACGCTCGCCCGGTGGGCCGGCACGTCGGTGCCCGACGGCGTCGTCATCGACGGCCATGACATCACCGACGTCGTGATCGACGGNGCGACATCGCCGTACGAGACGTTCGCGTATTTCAACGGCACATCGCTCGACTCGGTTCGCNACCACCGCTACAAGCTTCGACTCCTTCGCCGACACGGCGGGCAGCGCGAAAACATCACCGAGCTCTACGACCTCGTCGACGACATCGGCGAAACCACCGACATCAGCAGCGAGCATCCAGAGGTCGTCGCTCGACTCCGGGCGGCCGCCGACCGCTTCCGTCGCGAACTCGGCGATGGCCACACCGGCGAACCCGGCACCGGTAGGCGCCCACAAGGCGTCGTCGACGAGGCGACCACCCTCTGTCTGCTCAACGACGACAATCCGATGGTGATCGCGGAGTACGACCTGCCCGACCGCGGTTAGCAACACCGGACGACTGTCACGCCCCCTGCCTACGATCAGCGCACGATGATCCAGGTCGACACCACGCCGTACGGCGCCGATGCTCACCGGGCACTGGCAGCCGAGATCGCCCGGCTGAAGGGCGGCGACCCGCTTCGTCCGGTGTCGGTCGTCGTCTCGTCCAACCCCATCGGTATTGCGGCTCGCCGAGCGCTCGGCCACGCCGGCGGGATCGCCGCCATCACCTTCCTCACCCCGTACCGACTCGCCGAACTCCTCGGGGCCGCGGCCGTCGCCGCCACCGGACGGCGGCCCCTCTCCACCCCGGTGCTCGCCGGCGCAGTGCGAGCGGTGCTGGCCGACGAGCCGGGGCACTTCGGCGGGGTCGCCTCCCACCCGGCCACCGAGCGCTCGCTCGTGCGCGCACACCGGACCCTGTCCGAGGTGGGTCCCACCGGACTCGAGCGCCTCGCTGCCACATCATCCCGAACCGCCGACGTCGTGCGCGTGCACCGTGCGGTCAGCGAGCGGCTGCGGCCCAGGTTCAGCAACGAACAGGATCTCGTCCGTGCCGCCGTCGATGCCGTCTCGACCTCACCTCCTGTGCTCGCCGATCTCGGCCCCACGATCCTCTTCCTCCCTCAGCGCCTCTCGTCGGGCCAGGCCCATCTGCTGCAGGCCATCGCCGAACACCACCACCTTTCGGTGATCGCGGGAATCACCGGCTCAGCCGTGGCCGATTCGGCCGTCCAGCGATCGGTCGAGTCGATCGGCGGTACGTGGCCGAGTGGCCCCACCGTCGTACCCACCATCGCCGATCATGCGCTCAGCGTCTCCGACGCCGACGACGAGGTCCGCCACGCGCTCCGTCTGGTGGTCGACGCCGCCCGTCGCGGCACGCCGCTCGGCCGNATCGCCGTGCTGTACGGCACCCGCGACCCGTACGCCCGACTGATCGGCGATGCGCTCGACGCCGCCGACATCCCCTGGTTCGGCTCATCGATTCGCACNGCCGACACATCGCTCCTCGGCCGTTCGCTGCTCGCGCTCCTCGCCCTCCCCGATCACGATCTCTCCCGTCACGATGTCACCGCCTGGTTAGCCGGAGCCCCCATTCGTGGCGTCGACAACCGCCCGGCACCGGTCGCCGCATGGGAGCGGGCCTCCCGGGCCGCCGGTGTCGTCGCCGGCCTCGAGCAGTGGGAGTCCCGACTCGGACGCCACGCCGACGATCTCGAAGCCGATGCCGCTCGCGCCGAACTCAACGACGAGCAGGAGTGGCGCGCCGAGCAGCTGCGCCGCGACGCCGCGATCGCCCGAGGCCTCGCCGAGTTCATCACCACCCTCGCCCGGGCGCTGCAGCCCGGCCGGCAGGCGTCCTCCTGGTCGGGCCTGGCGAACTGGTGTCGCTCACTCGTACGCACCTATCTGGGCGGCGAGTCACTTCGGGGCGGCTGGCCACCGGAGGAACAGGCCGCCGCCCAGCGCATCGATGCCGCCATCGACCGGCTTGGCGACCTCGACGGCATCGATCCCAACCCGTCGACAGCGGCCTTCCGCCGAGCCCTTCAACTCCAACTCGGCGACGACCTCGGCCGCCGAGGCACCTTCGGCAACGGCGTGCTCGTCGGCACGGCCGCTGCAGCGCTGGGCCTCGAACTCGACCAGGTGATCGTCGTCGGCATGGCGGAGGGTTCGTTCCCGGCCCGACGACGCGACGATCCGCTGCTCCCCGACCGCTACCGGGCGGTCGTCGGCCCCGATCTTCCCCAGCGCAGCGAACTCGTGCACGACGATCATCGGGCCCTGCTCGCCACCATGGCGGCGGCGAGCCATGTGACCTTGACCTTCCCCCGGGGCGACTTGCGCCGCAACGCCGAGCGAGCNCCGTCACGCTGGCTGCTCGACACCACCGAGGCCCGCGACGGGGTGCGGCCCTCCGCCGAGCGCCTCGCTCCGAGCACCGGCGAGTGGCTCGTCGAGATCCCGTCCTTCGTTGCCGGACTCCGACGCACCGACTTCCCCACGTCCGTGCAGGAGTACGACATCCGATCGCTCCTCGACCACACCGAAGCGGGTCGCCCGTTCGCCGAATCGGCCGTGCCCGCCGCCCGGCGCGAAGTCCGGACCGGTGCCGAGCTCCTCACCGCGCGCCTGTCGTCCGACTACACCCGCTTCGACGGCAACCTCGCCACCGACGGCGACCTCCGTGGCGTCGTCCTTCCCGATCCGACCGGACCCGGCCAGGTCGTGTCGGCCACCCGCTTGGAGAAGTGGGCCGTGTGTCCCCACGCCTACTTCGTCCGCTACGTCCTCGGCGTCTCGCCGGTGGAGGATCCCGAGGAGCAGTACCGGATCTCCCCGCTCACCCTCGGCTCGCTGGTGCACGACACACTCGACACCTGGATCACCGAGGCACTGCATTCAGAAACCATCCCCGAGCCCGGCACTGCCTGGCCCGAGACAGCGGTCAGTCATCTACGCGAACTCGCCGGGCAGGAGGCGAGCCGGCTGCAGCAGCGCGGACTCGTCGGTCGGCGCGTCTACTGGGGACGCGACCATCAGGTCCTGCTGCGCGACCTCGAAGACTTCGTCGACTTCGACAACACCCAACGGGCGGCGTTCAGCAGCCGACCGATCGCCACCGAGCTGCCGTTCGGCATGCCCGGGTCCCCCACACCACCGGTTGAGATCCCGCTCGCCGACGGTCGCACCCTCTCCGTGCGAGGCGCGATCGATCGTGTCGACGAGACTCCCGACGGCACCGTGATCGTCATCGACTACAAGACCGGCTCGGCCCGCTCCTACAAGGACATCTCCGAGGACGACCCCACCCCCGGCGGCACCCATCTGCAGTTGGTGCTGTACAGCCTTGCCGCCCGCCAGATCTTGGGCCGACCCGATGCGTCGAGCCGCGGCCTCTACTGGTTCGTCACGGCCAAGGGTGGGTTCTCGACGGTCGGCTACCCCGTTACCCCCGAGATCGAGGCCGCCACCCTCGACACGGTCGGCCGCATCGTCGATGGCATCGCCGCAGGACACTTCGCCGCGCACCCCGCCGCACCGGGATACCGGACCTGGGTCGACTGTCCGTTCTGCGAACCCGACGCNCTCGGNCTGAGNCATCANTACGCCGACTGGCAGCGGCTCGCCCTCCATCCCGAGCTGGCCGACTATGTCGATCTGTGCGGAGGCGACCGTGCCTGAACGTCTCCCCGTCGATCAGGCCCACCGCGACCGCATCGTCGGGGTCCGCGACACCAACCAGTTCGTCGAGGCGGGCGCCGGTTCCGGCAAGACCCGCGCGCTCGTCGATCGGGTGGAGGCGCTCGTGCTCGATGATGCCATCCCCCTCGAACAGATCGCTGCGATCACCTTCACTGAGAAAGCGGCCGCCGAGCTTCGAGACCGCGTCCGGCAGCGTTTCGAAGCGGCCGCTCACGACGGCAATGCCCACGACGATCCCCAACGCGGGGATCGGGCCGCCGAGGCGCTGCTCCAGCTCGACGGTGCGGCCATCGGCACCCTCCATTCCTTCGCGCAGCGTCTGCTGGGCGAGCATCCCGTCGAGGCCGGTCTGCCACCCGGCGTCGACGTCCTCGACGAGATCAGCAGCCAGGTCGAGTTCGAGCAGCGTTGGCAGGTGTTCCTCGATGCCCTGCTCGACGACAACACGATGGCCCACACGCTGCTGTGCCTCGAGGCGTGCGGCGTTCGGCTCGATGACCTGCGCAGCCTCACCCTGCAGATGGCTGACAACTGGGATCTCGTGGAGGAGCGACTCGACTTCGATGCACCGACGCCTCCGACCTTCGATCGCTCGGGTCTCCTGACCCGCATCGACGACATTCTCGAGCTGGGACAGTACGCAGCCCACGACGATTCGCTGCTCGCTCGGTTCCCGGATCTTCGTGACAACCGCGCCGACCTCGCCGGCGCTCTCGACGACATCGACGCGCTGGCGATCGCCACCGACATGGGCAGCGCCCGCAAGGCGACGCGGACGATACGAGTCAGCAACAAGGGCAACAAGCACAAGTGGACCATCGACGTCGCCGACGTGAGGGCAGCCTTCGCCGATCTGATCGCCGCCTGCGACGATGCCGTCGCCGAGGTCACCACGGCGGCGCTCGCCCACATGGCCGCTCGGCTGGGTCGGTTCGTGCTCGACACCGCCGAGGAGCGGCGACGAGATNGNTCGGCTCGAGTTTCACGATCTGCTCGTCCGGGCGCGCCGCCTGTTGCGGAGTCCTGAGCACGGCGTCGCGGTCAGGCACTCGCTCGGCACGCGGTATCCCCGCCTGTTGCTCGATGAGTTCCAGGACACCGACCCGATCCAGATCGAACTTGCGGTCCTGATCGCGGCCGATCCCACCATCGACATCACCGGCAAGGCGTGGCACGAGATCGAGACCCGNCCTGGGAGCCTCTTCCTTGTCGGCGATCCGAAGCAGTCGATCTACCGNTTCCGTCGGGCCGACATCGGCACCTTNCTCACCGCCCGAGAGCACATCTCGGATCGCCCCGCCCTCACCGTCAACTTCCGCACCACCGAACCGGTCATCGAATGGATCAACGACATCTTCGGCGCCTTGATCATCGCCGAGCCAGGAAGCCAGGCCGAGTATGTCGCCCTGTCGGCACATCGCCAGGAGTCGGCACCTGTCGGTCCGGCCGTCGCCGTGCTGGGCGCCGATACCCACGCCGAGAAGCTCAGCGCTGCCGAATTGCGTGCCGTCGAGAGTCGCGACATCGCCGCTGCCGTGTCGGAGCTGCTCCACGGCCCCTCGCCATGGTCCGTCGACGATGGCGAAGGGGGCTGGCGGCCCGCCATCGCTAGCGATGTCTCCATCCTGCTTCCCTCACGCACAAGCTTGTCGGCGCTCGAGGTGGCACTCACCGCAGTGGGAGTGCCGTACCGCGCCGAGACCTCGTCGCTCGTCTACGCATCGCGCGAGATCCGTGAGGTCCTGCTCGCCTTGGCCGCCGTCGCCGACCCGACCGACGAGCTCGCCACCGTCGCCGCGCTCCGCTCGTTCGTCTACGGGTGTGGCGACGATGATCTCGCCCACTGGCGCCTCGGCGTGCGGGGCCGTTTCACCCTGCGAGCACCGATCCCCGAGGGGCACGAGTCCCATCCGGTTGCCCTCGGTCTGCAGCACCTCCAGCAGCTCCACGAGGCTCGTCTCTGGTCGACCCCGGCCGAACTTCTCGATCGACTCATCCGCGAGCGGGGCGTGCTCGAGACCGCGATCGCCGGCGGCAACCCGCGCGATGTGTGGCGGCGGCTGCGCTTCGTGATCGATCAGGCTCGGGCCTGGGTCGATGCCGGCGGTGTCGATCTGCGGGCCTACCTCCGTTGGGCTCGCCTTCAGGGTGCCGACAATGCCCGGGTGTCGGAAACGGTGTTGCCGGAGACCGACGACGACAGTGTGCGGATCATGACCATCCACGGCTCGAAGGGTCTTGAGTTCCCGATCACCGTGCTGGCCGGTATGACCACCAAGATCCAGAAAGCGGATCGCGGCGCGTCGATCTCCTTCCCACCCGACAGCGACCCAGCATTGCGCTTATCGTCGGTCGTCACCTCCAAGGGATACAGCACCTGGAAATCCGTCGACGACCAGATGGACGAACACGAACGCCTCCGACTCCTCTACGTCGCCGCCACACGAGCACGCGATCACCTGATCGTCTCGCTGCATCGCACCGAGTCGACTGCGTCCACCGCAGCGTCGGTCATGGCCGGACCCGCCAACGAATGTGGGGTGTCCACGCCGTTCGTCCCGACGATCGCGTCACGCCCGGCACTCCGTCCGCCCGAACCGGTGGCGATTCCCGATCGCGACACCTGGCTGACCGAACGCAGCGACGCGCTCAAGCGGGCGAGCGCCCGGACCGTCGTCGCCGCCACCACCCTCGCCCGGGAGGCAGCCGAGGCTGCGGATCCCGGTCTCGACAAGCGGCCGCGCGATCTGGATCTGCCGCCGTGGCAGAAGGGCCGCTACGGCACGGCGATCGGGCGGGCGGTGCACGGCGTGCTCCAGGTCATCGGGCTCGCCGACGGTGCCAGCCTGACGGCAGCTGCGGCCGCCCAAGCCGCAGCTGAGGGAGTGGCCAATCGCCAGGATGTGGTCGAACNNCTCNCCCGACACGCACTTGCGACGACGGTCGCCGCCGAAGCGGTGGCGGGTGAATTCTGGCGAGAGCTGTGGGTTGCCGCCCCGATCGGCGATCACCTCGTCGAGGGCTACGTCGATTTGCTGTATCGCAGTCCCAACGGCCTCGTTGTCGTCGACTGGAAGACCGATCAGGTTCACGACGATGCGGCCGTTGCGGCGAAGGTCGCCCGCTACCGTCTCCAGGGGGCGGCCTACGCCGCCGCCGTCGAGGCCGCCACTGGCGAGGCGGTCGACCGCATGGTGTTCGTCTTCCTCAACGCCGACGGTCCCGTCGAGGTCGAGCTCCCCGATCTGGCGGCGGCCATCGCCGAGGTGAAGGCCAGCACCGCCGAGCTGGCCGAGGCGTCAGCGGTTTCGGAGGCGGTCGTCGAGTTCGAGTGAGAGGCGCACCAGCCCGGCACCGAGATCATGGCGTTCCGCTTCACCCAGATCACCGATATCGAGATCAAAGGCGTCCAGGACCAGTTCCAGCGTCGACTCGGCGAGGGCGCGGCCGGGGTCGGTTAGCTCGATCAGGGTTCGACGACCGTCGTCGGGGTCGTCGACCCGCATGACGAGACCCCGCTCCTCCAGTCGGCGGATCGTCTTGGTCGTCCCACCAGTGGTCTGCACCAGCGACGACGACAGTTCACCGGCCGATCGCCGGTATGGCTCGCCGGTGATCAGCAAGGTGACGAGGGCGGTGAACTCCGACGTGTCGAGCGCGTCGGCGGTGAGGGTGACGCTCAACCACGACTCGAGCTGACGGCCCGTTCGCATCACCGAAACGAGCACCCCGATGGTCGAGCGGTGCTGATCGCCGACGAACGGGGCGAGCCCGCCGAGCAGATCCTGGTCTCGTTCGGTCACGGCAGGATCGTAGCGGTCGCCGTTGCGGGACTTCTCGCCGACAGCCACTAGACAGACCGGATGCGCATGGCGTTCTACGGCACCCTCCGACCCGGCGAGAGCAACCACTTCGAGGTGCGATCGATCCCGGGCACGTGGCGGACCGGCACCGTCCGAGGGTGGACCTACGACATCACCTGGGGACCCGCCGATGGCTACCCCGGCATGACCCTCGACACCGGCGCGCCCGCCACACCGGTGCACGTCCTGGAGAGCGACGAACTCAAGAAGCATCTCCGCCGCATCGACGACTTCGAAGGACCTGGCTATCGCCGGGTCGAGGTCGAGGTCACCTATGACGACGGCTCCACCGACACGGCGTGGATCTACGAGGCCGACCCGAAGGCGTGATCTTCCGGCTCGCTGCTTCGTTTGCGATGGCGCTCACCGCGTCGAGCCTGCTTCAGGCACCGACGATTGGGATCGAACCCGACCTCAGTCCCCGCTTCAGCGACGTAAACGACGGCCGGTTCTTCTCCGAGCCGATCGCCTGGGCCCGAGCTGAAGGTATCGTCCGCGGATACTCCCAGCACTGCTTTGGGCCCGAAATCACTGCGACCCGCGCAGAGGTAATGGCGGTGGTCCATAGGACGCTTGGCGAACCAGCACCGACCGGTGATCACCCATTCGTCGACGTCGTTGCCGAATGGCAACGGGCACCCGTCGCCTGGGCGTTCGAGCAAGGTGTCACCACCGGTACCTCGGCCGAAACATTCGACCCGGGTGCGCCGGCAAGCCGAGCCGAGACCGCCGCATTCCTATGGCGAGCGACCGGACGGCCCGACGCAGAGCCGTCAGAATTCCTCGATGTCGTCCGCGACTGGCAGATCGATCCGGTCGCTTGGCTAGCCGCCGAGGGCATCGCGACCGGCCGCGCCCCAACGACTTTCGACCCCGACTCGCCGATCACCCGAGCCGAACTGGTCACCTTTCTGTGGCGTTGGCAGAAATCGCCAGACACTGACTCCCTCGACCCAATCGATCCACTACACGACTGTGATGTCTCGCTCGGCATCTGCAGTGACCTCTTCGGTGACGGCTTCCTCGGCACTCTGCCGAACGACGTCACCATCACCGCCGCCGTGCACGACCATCGAACCGGATGCTGGTACCACCTGAATCGAGGCAAGGTCGTCACCACGGCGAGCGTCATCAAAGCCCAGGTCCTCGCCGGAGTGCTGCTGCAGGCGCAAGAGGAAGGTCGCGACCTGACATCGTCTGAGGCAGCAAGCGTCGAGCTGATGATGCGCCACAGCCATAATCGACCGCCGACCAGCGAGTTGTACGTGCAGGTCGGNGGCGCAGCAGGAATGGAGACTCTCGATGGGCGGTTCGGCGTACCCGGCACGAACCACAAAGCAAGGTACGGGGCGACTCTTTCGACGGCGGAGGACCGAACCATCCTCGTTGACGGCCTGCTCGTCAACGGTGGGCCCCTCGACGATGCATCTCGTACCGCAGCGTGGACTTGGATGTCAGGGGTGAACAGCGTCCAGTCATGGGGCGTCAGCGCGGGCCTGCCCGAGGGCCACGAGTACGCGCTCAAGAACGGCTTCTACCCAATGAGTGCGCGGGGCTGGCGTTTGGGCACCACTGGCGCCGTCCGGGATCGCAATGGCGGTGTCTACACGATGACAATCATGACCGAGCAGAACACCACCGAGGCCGACGGCATCGCCTTGGTCGAGAAAGTCGCCGCTCACGTGAACGAACGTTTGACGACCGGCGAGCAGGTGCCCCAGCGTTCCGACGCCATCACCTGCATCGAGCCAGCCAGCGGCACGACTTGGGAGGTTGCTGCTTCAGTGCTTGGCGCTATCGACGCACCGATGCTGCGGTTGCTAAACGGCGGTGAGGGGGTAGTGCTCAGTGGTCAGCGGGTGTGTCGGCCCTGACAGCGGTGTCGTCCTCCGTTAGCGACCACGCCGTCATCGCCCCGACCAGCGCCACCACGGCAGCCAGCCCGAAGACGAGCGTGAACGAACCCCGCCAGTCGGCGATCGCGCCGCCGATCTGGGGCGACACCGCCTGGGCGATACCGAACGCGAGCGTGGTGGCCGAGAACACCGGACCGAACGACCGCTCGTCGGCGTGAGCCACCACATGGGCGATGATCGTCGTCGGGATGCCGCTGAACATGATGCCGACCACCACGGTCGAGACCAGCACCACCGGGAGCGAGCCGGTGAGGATCCCGATTGAGGCAACCGCCCACGAAACGAACGCGATCGTCATCGTGAGGCGGCGCCCGATCCGGTCGGAGATCGAGCCGACGATGAGGCCACCGGCGATCACGGCGAAGCCGATCGTGGTGAAGGCGAGCGCCGCACGCCCGGAGGTCCACCCGGCGTCGTCCTCAAGTCGGGCGACGGTGAAGCTGATGACGAGGATGTAGCTGAAGCCATACGCCGAGTACGCACCAGTGAGGGCCTTCCACCCCTGGACCTGCCGCAACGCACCGAAGCCGCCGAACCCGCCCGCCACCGACGGCCGTTCCCCCTGGCTCCGCAGGAAGACGAAGGCCGAGGCGATGACGATGAGGGCGATGCAAAGTTCGATGCGGTAGAGCGTCTGCCAGACGTCTTGCTCACCGCTGCGCAGGAACGCCATCATGCGACCGGCAAAGACGATGCCAACCCCGATGCCGACGCCGGCGATACCGGTCGCGAACCCGCGTCGTTCCGGCGGGAACTGCCGGGCGGCGATACCGGCGACGGGTACCCAGATGATTGCGCCGCCGAGCCCGATGATCACGAGAGCCAAGGCGAGCACAGCCGGCCGGGTCGTGAATGACGCGAGCGCCAGGCCTGAGGTCGAAAGGACCAGGCCGACCTTCACGAGACCGACGAGGGAGGATCGCGACGCGAGCCAGGCGACCACGATCGTGCCGGGGAGGTAGGCACCGACATTCAGCGAGCCGAACAACCCGGCAGCCGTGTTCGAACCGTCAAGCAGATCATCTCGGGCGTCGGGCAGCACGACCCCCCACGTGAATCGTCNGAANGCCTGGGCCACCATCGCCGAGGCCAGCACAATGGCGAGGGTCAGGATGCGACGTTCGGCTGCGGCCACCCGGCGACGCTAACCCTCGGTCGAATCCGCCGACGAAATCTCAGCCCGCAACGGGCACCCGAGACACGCGAAAGCCCGCGTCGACAACGGCCGGACTAGCGTCGGTACGGTGCGGATTCGACACATTATTCCGACCGTGGGGCCGGGAATCTCCGATGATCTCGACCGCGCCCAACCGATCACCTTCGAGAGTATCGATCGCGCCATCCGTGTCTCCGATCTGCGTCTGGACATCGATGTGTGTGCGGTCCGTTTCGCAGATGAGCCGATCCCCTGCCCCTATCCGTGGCTGCGTGATCTCCCCGTTCTGGAACAGTCGATTCTCGATCTCGGAACGTTCAACCCACCCCGACGTCTTCCCCTGATGCGCGACGTCCTCGGTGCTTTCGGCCCGCCCGACGACTTCGACCTGGCTGTGCTCACGAACGCCGACATCGCGATCCAACCGCTCTTCTACGAACTGATCGAAGATCTCGTGAACCGGGGACATGACGCTGCGTCGATCACTCGCCGAACCGTCCAACCTCGGTTCGGCCAATCCTCCTTCGCCCACTTTGCGACGACGATCGGGGCCCCTCATCCGGGTCACGACTGCTTCATCATGACGCCATCGCTCATCCCTTCCTTCGTCGGGAACGTTGCGCTCGGCNTTCGCTACGTCGCCCGGCCGATCCTCTGGCATCTGATGTTGAACGCCCGGAACTTCGAGACGTTCAGCGACCTGCACGCGACCTTTCATGTCGGCGACGACCGGCAGTGGACCAACCCGAACCTTGCCGACTACGACCGGCACAATGTGGGCGAGGTCCAGCNGGTGGTCGACTATCTCACCGAGCAGCACGGGGAGGCTGCTGTCGACAGGCTCTGGGGTACCGCAGCGTTTCGTAAGGCAAGCCGCCAGGGCCGAAAGGTCGAACTCGCACCGCCGGTCCTACCGCCCGTGGCGAGGTCGGACACCCCGCCCGCAACGAACTCGACCCGACGGATGATCTTCTCGACCAACAGCGGGCGTTCGGGATCGGAGTTCCTCAGCCGACTCCTCGACGCAGCACCGACCATCTCTGCTGGGCACGAACGGGCGCCGACGATGACTGGTCCCTGTCTGCGCGATGTCGGGTACCTCGGGTTCGAGGCGACGCTCGAGGCCAGGCGGCAGAAGGTGGACGCGATCCGGCAGGAATTCGAACACCTTCCGGCATCCACGGTCTATGCGGACACCAGCCACATGTTCGTGAAGACGTTCGCCGATGTGGTGTTCGACGCGTTCGAGCACCACACGATCTCGGTCATCGATCTCCGCCGCGACCCCATCGCCATTGCGCGCAGTTTCTTTGCGCTGGACTACTTCGGTCCGAACGGGGGGTCGTGGAAGGACTGGATGCTGCCTCCCACCACACCCTTTGCGCCGTACAGGCTTCGAGCCGACGAGGTCCAGAGCCAGTTCGATCTCATCTTCGGTTACCTCGTCGGCATTGCTGCTCGCACCCGGGAGCTTCGCTCGTTGACCCCCCAGGCGAACTGGATCGATGTCGACCTCAGCGATCTCTCGACCACGGATGGCGCACAACGCCTCTTCGAGCAACTTCGCGTCAAACCTCCCGGAGATCTGACGTCCGTTCTCGGCGAGAAAGTGAACATCAAGGCGACTCGGAAGAACACGGTCAACCAAGACCTCCCGACCGAGCTGGTAGCTGCCCACTGGCGTTCGTTCTTCGAACGATTCGGCGAGGATCCCGACGTGCAACACTTCGCTCGTCGAAACGGCCTCGACGATGCCTGAAAGCGCGCCAGTGTGCGTGGCCCTGTCCCACACCTTTTCCGCCACTCCCACGCTTCATCTGACGCCAACGAAGTGAACCAGGCATGCGAGCCGTCGTTCTGCGTGACGGCAGACGGCTGCGTTTCCGAGTGAACTCCTCTCTGGGTTAGCGTCGGCACGTGCCTCCCTACCACGAACTGTTCAGACGCCGAACGGCGCGGATTGCGATGCAGGGCGCGGCGCTCGCACTCACCGTCGCCGCCGTGGTGATCACTGCCGTGGCCGAAAAGCCGGCAACCGCAGCCGCCGTTGCCATGATCGGGGCCAGTGCGCTGCTGGCACTCAAGCTCGGCTTGGTGACCGGGGCGCGGGTCACCCAGGTCTCACCGCGAACGAACACTGCGTTGCCGGCCGAGGTGGTCGACACCCTGCATCACCTCCACGCTCGACTCGATGCGCTTGAGGACGCTCGGCGCAGCGAGAGCATCTTCGACCAGCGCGCCGAGCAGGTGATCGCCCAGGTGTCGGCCCTGCAGTTTGAACTGGCCCGCATCGACGAGCGCCTCGGCGCCATGGAGCGCCAGCTCGGTGTGATCGGGCAGACAGCGACCCCACCGGTTGGATCCCAACACCAACGTTCGTGAACATGCGGCCGCGGCCACTCGGCGCGGTTGAACGTCGACCAAACCGGCCAACGAAATCTCAGCTCGGAATCGGATCACCGGGACGCTGGTGGCCGCTGAAGACGAGGGCGACGCGTTCGCCGGTGAGATCGGGGGCGACGTCACGCTGAACGGCGAGGAGCCCGCCGAGACCGGCAGCACCCGTCGGGCACACCGGGATGGAGGTGAGGGTATGGCCGAGCCGATGGGCAGCGCGAAAGTCGTCGTCGGTGGCGACGAGAGGGAAGCCGCCGGTGGCGAGCATGCCATCGACGATCGGCAGCCAGTCATAGGTGATGTCGTCGAGAATGCCGGTGGCGTACGACGCCGGTTCGGTGGGCCAGGGCGCCATATAGCGGTCAGGGTCGGCGGCAAGCCGAGCGAGCATCGCTCGCCGGGGCTCGGCCGGCACCCGACCGAGCGCTTCGGCGGCGGCCGCCCGCTCGGCGTTGGTGGTGGGTTCACCGTCGCCGAGTTCCGCAGCCAGTCGGTTCCAGGCGACGACGAGTGGATGGTTGCCCTCGGGCTGCACGGCGTTGATCACCGGCATGGCTGTGTCGCCGAGTTCACGCTGCAGGCCGCTGACGACCGCTGAACCGAGTGCGCCGCCACCGACTTGGATCACCAGACGGTCGAGGCGATGGTCGCCAAGGGTTTCGAGCATCTCGTAGGCGATCGTTCGGCCGCCGTCGACCGTGCCGGGCGTGTCGGTGCCCTGGCATGAGAATGCCGTCGCACCGGCGGCAATGGCGTCGACCATGGCGTGGTACGCCGGATCGCCGCGACGGTCCGGATCGCGTTCCGTCCGCACAACCGTTGCCCCTTGGGCGGCGATGCGGTCGGTGATCGCCTGGTCGGCCCAGTCGGGCACGAAGACCTCGAGCGGCTGGTTGACCGCAGCGGCCACGACCGAGGCCGCAAAGGCGGCGTTGCCGCAGCTGGCGATGGCGAGCCGTTCGGGTTGCGTTTCCGTCAACGCAAGGCCGAGGGCGACACCGAAGAGGTGGCGTCCCTTGTGGGAGCCGCTCACGTTGCCGGTCTCGTCCTTCACCCACAGCTCGGCCCCGTCGAGGCCGATCGCTTCGGCGAGCGCCGACTGGGGTCCGAACGGTGTCGGGGTGAAGCCGTGGCCGTCGATCGCCGCCACTGCGGTGTCGAGTCGCTCGATCGTGTCGAGCACCGTTGACCGGTCAAGCCCTGCCATCTCGGCGGCGACGACGACGTCGAGTCGGTCGGCGTGGACGGCGAAGGTCGAGGTCACGTCAGTCGTCGTCGCGGGTGCCCGTCCGGGCGTTGAACTCGCGGATCTGCTCGTCCCATTCACCGATGAAGTGGCGCATGCCGTCCCAGAAGGACTGCTCACCGCGGGCGGTGAAGTCCTCAAAGGACGTGCCCTGCTGCTCGACCCAGGTGAAGTAGCCGAGGTTGAACACTCGGCGGCGCTCCTGTTCGGTGAGTTCGAGGTGCTGGGCAGTGTCGCCCGCTTCGAGTTCACGGGCGAAGTCCGATGCTGCGGCCACGGCGTCGTAGCCATTGGCGTGGTGGTGGGCGAGATACTCCTCGCGCTCGCTGTCGTAGAGCTCCGAGCCGTCGGTCGCAACGGTGACGATGACATCGTCATGGCCGAGCCCGCGATCCTTGGCGATCGTGATGGCAGCGAGTGCGTTGGCGATCGCCGAGTAGCCCATGTGCACCAACATGTCGACGAGCGCTGGTTCGAGCCCGACCCGATCGACGAGATGGGCCTTGCCCGCATCGGTGTTGAACACGGCGTCGAGCGCGTCGGTCGAACGGTCGCTGACGGCAACGACGTCGTCGGTGTTCATCACGTTGTGGATCAGCGGCACGTGCTTGTCGCCGATGCCCTGGATGTTGTGATCGCCGAAGCCGTTCTCCAGCATCGTCGGACACTCGAGCGCCTCGACCGCCACGATGCGGCTGCCGTAGGTGTCCTTGAGATAGTCGCCGGCGCCGAGCGTGCCGGCTGAGCCGGACGCCGAGACGAAGGCAACGAGACGAGCGTCGGACCGGCCGGCGGTGGCATGTTCGAAGACGCGTCCGAGTGCTGGTCCGGTGACGGCGTAGTGGCCGAGATGGTTCGAGAACTCGGAGAACTGGTTGATGATCTCGATCTCGGGATCCTGCTCCAGTTCGTTGCAGGCGTCGTAGATCTCCTTGACGTTCGACTCGGTACCNGGCGTGCGGATGATGTCGTTGGTCGGGTCGAGGGTCCACTGTTCGAGCCAGTCGAACCGGGCCTTGCTCATACCCTCGGGGAGCACGGCCACGCCACGACAGTCCATGATGCGCGAGATGGCGATGCCCCCTCGGGCGTAGTTGCCCGTGGACGGCCACACGGCTCGATGGGCTGTTGGGTCGAACCGTCCGGTGACGAGCCGCGGAACGAGACACGAGTAGGCGGCCAGCACCTTGTGGGCCCGGATCATCGGGAATCGGTTGCCGATCGCCAGCAGGATGCGGGCCTCGACGCCGGTCATCTCCGACGGGAGTTCGATGTAGTCGGGCACCTCGTGGGGACCGCTGCCATCGAGCCGACCGAACCAGTGCACCCGGAACAGGTTGCGGGAGTCGGGCTCGTTGCGGTCGAGGCCGGCCAACGGGGCGATGCGGGCTGCGGGGATTGTCGAGGGGTCGGCCAACTCGGCAAAGGTCGGGAGCGCGATGTTGCGCTCCTGGAACCGCTGCACGGTGCGTTCGTAGACGCCCTGATCCGCGACCTCGGTGGTGAGGCCCAACGACTCGTGGGCCCGTGCGACTTCAGCAGCGTCGATCACTCGCTTTGACATTCTGTAAAGCTACCCCGATCACTGCATCGCGTCTTCCTCGGACCGAATTGATTCGGTCACGAACGAGGTCGAGCACCGCAAACAGAAACGCGTACCGTTCCCCTGCGACTCGGCGTTTGTCAGATCGCCCCGTCGTGGCCTTCCCAGTACGGATCGCGGAGGCGCCGCTTGTAGAGCTTGCCGTTGGGGTCACGGGGCATCTCGGTCGTGTAGTCGATCGAGCGGGGCAGCTTCTGTCGAGCGATCTGTCCGCGCAGCCACGTCATGATCGTCTCGGTGGTCTCGTCGGTCGGCTCCCAGCCTTCACGTAGTTCGATGACCGCCTTGATCTCCTCACCGACGTCGGGGTTCGGGATGCCGAAGACGGCGACATCGCCGACGGCCTCATGCTGAACGAGGGCGCCCTCGATCTCGGCCGGGTAGATGTTGAGGCCACCCACGATGATCATGTCGTTGGCCCGGTCGTTGAGGAACAAGAAGCCATCGTCGTCGAGATACCCGACATCGCCGACGGTGAAGAAGTCGTCGAGCCGCGCGGCCTGGGTCTTCTCGTCGTCGCCCTTGTACTCGAACTGCTGCCCCCCGCCCATCTTCATATAGACGGTGCCGGACTCGAACGGCGGCAACCGGTTGCCATCCTCGTCGACAACGATCACCTCCGAGATCGGCCACGGCTTGCCGACCGTGCCGGGCTTCGTCATCCACTCGGCCGCTCCGACATAGGTGCCGCCGCCTTCGGTGGCGGCGTAGTACTCCCAGATCGAGTCGCCCCACCATTCGATCATCTTCTTCTTGGTCTCGACCGGGCATGGTGCCGCTGCGTGGACCATGTAGCGGGTCGACGACACGTCGTACTTGGTTCGCACCTCGTCGGGGAGCTGCAGCATGCGGTTGAACATCGTCGGCACCATGTGCGACGACGTGACCTTGTACCGCTCGATGCGTTCGAGCGCGCCCTCGGCATCCCACTTGTCCATCAACACGACGGAGTGGCCGAGGTGGAGCGACATCGTGGTCCAGTTGTTCACGGCCGTGTGATAGAGCGGCGCCTGCGTGATCTGGACATTGTCGTCGTGGGGCTTGGTGCCGAACAGGTAGAGCAGGCCACCCGAGGCCGATTCGTCGGGATGTGCCGGGCTCAGCGGGCGGCGNACCCCCTTCGGTCGACCGGTGGTGCCCGAGGTGTAGAACATGAACGATCCGGTCGGCCCGAGGTCGTCGGGCCGTTCGCTCGGCTGGCCGTCGATCAGTTCACCGAACGAACGGAAGCCGCCAACCTCGCCACCGATCACGAAGCGGTTCGCTTCGGGCGTACCGCAATCCTCGAGCACCCGGGTGGCCTCGTCACCGAAGCGGGCGTTGACGATGAGCGCCTTGGTCTCGGAGTCGTTCACGATGTAGCTGATCTCGGGGCCGACCAGATGCCAGTTCACGGTGGTGACATAGAACCCGCCCTGGAACGCAGCGAGACAGATCGCCACCTGTTCGAAGCTGTTGGGCAGCACCGTCGTGACCTGGTCCCCCGGCTGCAACCCGAGCGCCCGCAGGCCGTGCACGATCTGATTGGTGAGCGCGTAGAGCTCACCGAAGGTCATCTGCTCATGATCGGGATCAACGATGGCGAGATGGTCGGGATCGGCTTCGGCGATCTTCCAGAAACCCAGGACGTCGGTGTTGGCCATGGGCGAGATGGTGGACGCCCCGACGCTGCAGCGCCAATCGAGTGGGTCAGCCGACGGGTTCGACCGCAGCCGTCAGGTGACGGCCCTGCGCTTGCGGTACTCCGGGGTGTCCCACGCATCGGAGGCCATGATCTCGATCAGGATCTCGACGGCCCGGTCGATGTCGGCCTCTTCGAGGTAGAGCGGAGTGATGCCGAACCGGATGAGATCGGGCGCCCGGAAGTCGCCGATCACACCGCGAGCGATCAACGCCTGCATGACCGCATAGCCCTCGGGATGCCGGAACGCGACCTGGCTCCCCCGGTTGTCCGGGTTGCGGGGCGACGCAAGTTCCAGCGTCGGGCACGACGCTTCGACGCCCGCGATCAACCGCTCTGAGAGTTCGATCGACCGGGCCCGAACATCGGCCATTTCGACCCCCTCCCAGGCATCGAGCGCCACGTCGAGGGCAGCAAGGGCGAGGACGGGCGGTGTACCGATTCGCATTCGGCCGATCCCGGGATCAGGACGGAAGTCGAGGTCGAAGGCGAAGGGCGCCTCATGGCCCAGCCATCCCGACAGCGCCGGCCGTACCTCCTCGATCAACGCTTCGCTCACGAAGATGAAGCCGGGNGAACCAGGTCCNCCGTTCAGGTACTTGTAGGTGCACCCAACGGCGAAGTCGGCATCACAGCCGGCGAGGTCGACGTCGAGCGCGCCGGCGGAGTGGGCGAGGTCCCAGACGGTGAGCGCACCGGCCGCGTGAGCTGCAGCGCTGAGCGCAGCCATGTCGTGGCGGCGGCCGGTTCGGTAGTCGACTTCGGTGAGTAGGACGACGGCGACCGACTCGTCGATCGCGTCGGACACGGCATCGGGATCGACGATCCGGAGTTCNTGAGAGGCACCCATGGTTCGGAACAGCCCGTCGGCCATGTACAGATCGGACGGGAAGTTGCCCGAGTCCGAGACGACGACGGTTCGCTCGGGACGGAGCTCCAGCGCGGCGGCAAGCGCCTGGTACACCTTCAGCGAAAGCGTGTCGCCGACAATCACCGTGCCCTCCGGGGCGCCGATCAGACGCCCGATGCGATCGCCGATCCGAGTCGACGATTCCATCCAATCGGCATCGTTCCAGCCGCGAACGAGGAGTTCACCCCACTCGTCGGTGACGACGCGCGCAACGGCCGCCGCCGCATCACGAGGAACCGGACCCAGCGAGTTCCCATCGAGGTAGACGAGGCCCTCGGGCAGAGCGAACCGCGAGCGGGTCGCGTTGAAATCGGTCATTGTCGGCCGATGCTACGGCCCCGGAGATCAGCTGACGGTTTCGACCGGATTGACGGCGGCGAGCTCGAAGAGGTCGAGGCGCTCGCGNTACCAGTCACCCGGGACCATCGTCTTGCCCGGAAGGTCGGCCAGGGCGGCATCGACCAGGCCCGTCACGTNGTCGCGGCCGGCAGCCTCGAGGCGGAGATCGAGCAGCGCATCCATGGTGCGGGAGCGGCTNAGCACGTCACCCGNCACGTCCTTGCGCATGGCTTGGATGTAGGTCTCCAGATCGCTCATANCCATTGCAACGCCTCCTCGAACGAAGATGTTCCGTCTTTTTCCGTGTTANCANCACCAACCCGGAGGCGTTCCCNACGGGGGCGGACCGNNGGNCGGCGCTGANGTNCCGNCACCGTACCCCTGACGTCTCACCAATGGTCACTCGGGGACGACCCGGTATCCAGTTGCCGCCGAGTTGGCCGCCAAACGGCGGAAAATCGGGGTGAAGGTCATCGGTCACGTTCCCGACAGGCGTGTGTCAGGATCGCGGCATGGCGCGTTTCGACTCCCCCAGCTCCGTCCATGTCGGCATCCAGATCCAGCCTCAGGGCACCTCCGTCGCGGCGATGCGGGATGCGTGGAGGGCGGCCGATGAGATGGGGGCCGACTCCATCTGGATCTGGGACCACTTCTATCCCCTGTTCGGCGACCCCGATGCCACCCACTTCGAGGCGTGGACCCTCCTGTCGGTGATGGCCGCCGACACCACGAATGCGAAGCTCGGCACGCTCGTCACNGGCAACAGCTACCGCAACCCCGAACTGTTGGCCGACATGGCCCGNACGGTCGACCATGTCGCCGACGGCCGCATGTACCTCGCCGTCGGCTCNGGCTGGTTCGAACGCGACTATGTCGAATACGGCTACGAGTTCGGCACGGCTCCGAGTCGTCTCCGCCAGCTCGGCGACGACCTGCCCCGCATGCGTTCGCGGCTCGACAAACTGCATCCGCAGGCGGTCGGTCCGATGCCGATCATGATCGGCGGTTCCGGCCCGAAGGTCACCCTGAAACTCACGGCCCAGTTCGCCGACTCGTGGAATACCTTCGGCCCGCCCGAGCACTTCGCCGAGAAGAACCAGATTCTCGACGACTGGTGCGAGAAGCTCGGCCGCGATCCGAGGGAGATCGAGCGCACGGTCGCGATCGCCGGCGACGATGTCGACGGCATCGAGCGCTATGTCGAGGCCGGCGCAGAGCACATCATCGTGATGACCGGCGATCCGTTCGATCTCGGTCCGTTGCAGTCGCTCATCGAGCAGCGCGACCTGCTCGACTGAAGCGCCGATGGAGCAGGGACCGACGATCGGGTCGTGATCAGCGAACGCNGCGGAGCGACTCCAACCAGTCGTCGGCGGCTTGCAGTCGGCGGCGGAGCTGGGTCTCGTCGGCCTCGGCCACCCGCTCGATGCCGGAGCGCTTGTTCAGNTCGGCGTTGACCATCGGGTGTTCCATGCCGGTTGCGCGCACGAGTTCGAGTACCCGGTCGGCGTTCCAGTTCCGAAGATCCTTCTTGCGGGCGTGCTTCGTGCGCAGACCGCCCAACGCAGCCTTGGCATCGACATCGCGCCCCGGCAGTTTGGGCGGTGGAGGCAGGTCGATCGGGAGGCCGGCCAGGTCCTCGGCGGCNATGACGATGTCCTCGTGCGGGTCGATGCCGTCATCGGCGGGTGGTGAGGCCTCCTCGCCGTCGATTGCCGTCGACGACAGTGCCTGGAACAGCGATGGCTGCTCCTCGATCTGCACCGCCCGGTTGAGATCGTCGAGCGCAGTCTCTCGCTGAGCTTCCTTCGCGATGCGCTCGTCGATCGAGTGTCGTCGCTGCAGGGCGATGTTCTGGGCGTGATGGCGCAGCCGCGGATCATCGGGCACGTAGAAGTAGGCCTTTTGCGAGGACAGGCCCGGGGTCCAGCGGGCGATGCGACCGACCGCCTGACGAAAGAACAGCGATGTCACGGTGGTCGTGGCGTGCACCGCCACCCGAAGCCGAGGGATGTCGACGCCTTCGGAAATCATGCGCACTGCCACGACCCAGGACTGATCCGATCGGGCGTAGGCCTCGATGACATCGCTCGCCTTCGGATCGTCGGAAAGTGCGATCGCCGGTGCCTCCCCTGTCCAACGTTCGAGCAGCGATGCACAGGCCCGGGCGTGGTCCTGGTCGATCGCGATGACGAGGCCACCGGCATCGGGTTGCTGTTTACGGATCTGACGCAGCTTTTCGTCGGCCTTCACGAGCACGGTCGGCAACCACTGGCCGTCGGCATCGAGGGCGGTGCGCAGTCGGGCGCCGCGGTCCTCGGAGGCGATGTCGTCGGAGAACGAGGCTTCTTTCTTGGAGCCGTCGGCGCCGATCCACTCCATGTGGCCATCGAACCGGGGGAAGAAGACCGGCCGCACGACACCACCGTCGACGAGTGCGGCGCCGTAGTCGTACTCGTAGTCGCTGACGGCGTCGCCGTGATCGCCGAGTGTGTAGCGAACGAACGGGATCGGTGCGTCGTCGGAGCGAAACGGGGTACCGGACAGCAGGAGCCGCGAGTTGGCCTCGGCGAACGCTTCGGCAACGCCCTCGCCCCAGGTGAGGTCACCGCCGGCATGGTGGACTTCGTCGAGGATGACGATGCCGCCTCGACTCAGCGTGAACAGTGTGGGAGCCGCCGAGGCGCACTGGGCGTAGGTGACGACGATGCCGTGCATGTCGGACGGGATGTCGCCGGTCGACGCGTCCCAGTCGGGTTCGAGGTGGAATCCGAACCGTTCGGCGGCCTGTGCCCACTGGGCTTTGAGGTGACGGGTCGGCGCGACGACAACCAANGGCAGACGCTCGCCCTTCAGCCAGTGACGTGCNGCCGTGAGCGCGAACGTCGTCTTTCCNGCNCCNGGGCAGGCGACGGCGAGGAAGTTTGCCTCACGGTGGTGCAGGAACGCCTGGAGTGCTTCGTGCTGCCACTGGCGCAGGGTGATGCTGCGTCGCAGCGGGGCGGCGGGACTCACGACCGGTTCCGGCAACCTCGGAGGACGGGCACGGCGGCGAGGGTAGCGAGTCGNATTGCAGCCGNGACGCACCATGGGAAGTACATTCCGGGCATGGCTGACGAGCGCCCCATCGAGGACCAGATCCGCTTCGAACTGAAGGGTTCGGTGGCTTGGATCACGATCGACCGACCCCAGGTCGGCAATGCCCTGAACCCGCCCGGCCGCAACCGGATCCGGGATCTCATCAACGATCTCAACGTTTCGAAGCAGGCCAGGTGCATCGTCATCACGGCCACGGGCGAGAAGCTTTTCTGCCCCGGTGCCGACCTCAGCCATGTCTATGAGAAGAACCGGCCCGAGGGGGTGCCCGATCAGGTCGCCGGCGATCCCCGACGGATGATGCTCGACGGGCAGTACACGCTCTTTCCGGCGATCCTCGACTCCGATATTCCGATCATCGCCGCCGTCAACGGCACCGCCGCCGGCATGGGGGCCCACCTCGCCCTCGCATGCGATCTCGTGATCGCTGCCGACAATGCCAAGTTCGTCGAGGTGTTCGCCCGCCGCGGCCTGGTGCCCGATGCGCTCGGGCCGTGGCTGCTGCCCCGCATCATCGGTGTCCGGAAGACAATGGAGCTGATGCTGTTCGCTCGTGACCTTCCGGCCGAGGAGGCCGCCGAGCTCGGACTCGTCAACACGGTCGTGCCGGCTGCCGATCTCGAAGCCACGGCGGCGGAGTGGGCCGACAGGATCGCCGGTGGCCCGACGTTCGCGTTCGGACTCACCAAGTGGCTCGTGAATCAGAGCCTCGACGTCGACCGGCAGACGATGATGCACAACGAAGCCGTCGCCGTGGAGATGAACAACAGCTCCGAGGATTGCCAGGAGGGCATCGCCAGCTTCCGCGAGCGGCGCGATCCCGTCTGGAAGGGCTACTGACCGGTCGGCTCAGCGAAAGCGGACCTGAAGCGCATCGACCCCGCGCAGCGTCATCCGGTTGCGCCAGGCTGGCTCTTCGGTGATCTCCCAGTGTTCGTATCGGTCGAGCAGTTTGCCGAGCAGCGCCTCCCCCTCCAGCCGGGCGAGTGCGGCGCCGAGGCAGTAGTGGATGCCGGAGCCGAACGACAGCACCTGGGTGTCGGTTCGGGTCACGTCGAACCGCTCGGGATCCTCGACGAGTGCCGGGTCNCGGTTGCACGCTCCGAGCANTGTCATCGTCGACGAGCCGGCGGGNATGGTGACACCGTCGATCTCGATGTCCTCGAACACGTGACGCCCGTCGACCTGGACGGGCGGGTCGAAGCGCAGCACCTCTTCGATCGCCTGGGGAATCAGTGACCGATCGTTGCGAAGCAGCTCGAGCTGGTCGGGGTGGGCGACGAGCTGCCGCACCGCGTTGCCGAGGAGATGGGTGGTGGTCTCGAACCCTGCTGCGTAGATCAACGAGGTGTTGACGAGCACCTCGGATTCGGTGAGCTTGTCCTCCCCGTCGGCGGCCTGGATCATGCCGCTGAGGAGATCGTCCTGCGGCTCGGCCCGTCGACGAGCGACGAGGTCCTGGAGGTANTCGGTGAGCTTGGCCCCCGAGACTTCGGCGGCGGCCAGATCCTCGGGGCTGGCGGTCTGTTCGATGCCGACGGTGAGGTCGTAGATGAGCGGGCGGAGGTACTCACGGTCCTCGGCCGGCACGCCGACGAGCGCGCTGATCACGTTGGCGGGCAACGGGAACGCCACGCTGCCGACGAAGTCGCCCTCCCCGCCGAGATCGTCGAGCAGGTCATCGCACATCTGCTCGACCTCCGGACGCAGCTTCTCCACACGGCGGGGTGTGAACGAGCGGGCGACGAGGCCGCGCACCCGGGTGTGATCGGGCGGGTTGAGCATCAGCATCGACAGGGTGCCGCTGCGGACCTTGCGCTTGGTGCCGTCGAGGGAGACCCGCTCGTCCGTCAGGCCGGCACCGCTCCCGCACCGAGGATCGCGGAGAAGCGCGCGGGCGTCGTCGAACCGGGTGAAGACCCACCGACCGACCAGTTCGGTCTTGAAGACCGGGGCGTGCTCCCGCAATTCGGCATAGAGCGGGTACGGGTCCGAGATGGTCTCGGGGTCGGTGAAGATCTTGAGCAGTGTGGCGTCGGGATCGAAAGTCACGGTGTCAGGTTGCCGGTTCGATCTCTGGGCGACCAAATGGAGCTCCACGAGTCGTCGGCCGCTCGACCGACGTCGCCTCGAGTTGCTGCTCGGCATCCCGGTGGTGATGCACCATCTCGTGCAGCACGAAACGCGCCATTCCCCGGATGGTGAAGCGTTCACCCGGTCGGCGCTCGGCTTCGGCATCCCATTGCGCCGGCGCCAGATCCGCGAGTGCCTGACCGAACCGACGGGCGTTGGCCGCCATCGCCTCGGCGACGAGGACCGGCTCCTGTTCGTTGTACCGGCTGTCGACGACCGCGGCATCGTGATCCCACCAGCCGAGTTGCTGGCCGGGGGTCGTTGCCGTTCGGTGGATGCGCTCCTCGAAGATGGCGAGCACATCGCGGGTGTGGCAGGCGTATTCGAGCGGACTCCACACATCGGGTGCAGGCCGACGTCGAAGGTCGGCGACATCGGTGGTGGCGAGGGTCCCGCCCCATCGAGCGGCGACATCGGTCAGGGCGCGGGGAAGGTCGGCGTCGGCGTTGGTCGCGGTGTCGAGTCCGCAGTCCGGGCAGGCCTCGAACTGCATCCGAAACCATTCGCGTCCTTCGTTCACGAACGAGCCGCCATCGCAACGGCGATCTCGGCGCCGACACGAGCGTTGTTCTCGGCGAGCGCCAGATTCGCCGGGACACTCTCGCCGTCGGTCGCAGCGGCGATCGCCGCAAGCACGACCGGAGTCACGCCAGGGCCCTGCACCCCCGTCGCCTCCGCCTCGGCGAGCGCAGCCGCGANNGCCGTGTTGATGCGATCGGGATCGAGTTCGTCGTCCTCGGGGATCGGGTTGGCCACCAGCACGCCCCCGGGATGACCGAGTTCGGCATTGGCGGCCACCAGCGCAGCGACCTCGTCGCCCGAACGGACGGTCATCGTGACGGGCGAGCCGGAGTCTCGGGTGTAGAAGGCCGGGAACCGGTCGGTGTTCCAGCCGACGACCGGAACGCCGAGCGTCTCGAACTCCTCGAGGGTGCGCGGCAGGTCGAGGAAGGCCTTGGCNCCCGCCGACACGGTGACGACCGGATGACGGGCGATCGCGAGGAGGTCGTGGGACACGTCGCCGGTCTCCGCTGCATCCCGATGAACACCACCGATACCGCCGGTGGCGAACACGGCCACACCGGTTCGGGCGGCGAGCGTCACCGACGCCGACACGGTGGTGACACCGACGTCGAGTGCGGTGGCGTGGGCGTGGCCGAGATCTCGGGCGGCGATCTTCGTGGTGCCGCCGAGCACCCGCTCGACCTCGTCGTCGGCGATGCCGACCACCGCAACACCGTCGAGNACGGCGGTCATCGCCGGGACGGCGCCGGCCGCTCGGATCACGGCGTCGCAGCGCTCCAGACATTCGAGGTTCGCGGGTTCGGGAAGGCCGAAGGCGCTGTAGATCGTGGATTCCATCGCCACGATGGGCACACCGTCGGCCACCGCCGAGGCGACCTCGTCGCCCACTCGAAAGATCGTCTGCAACATCGGCTTCAGGTTAGGAGCCTCNGGTGGCCGACGGTCGTCCGTTCGGCTATCAATACCGCCGTGATCGACGCACTCAACGCCACCTGGGACGCCATGATCGCGGAGGGCCAGCCCTTCGCGATGACCGAGACGGAGGTCCGCGGGATTCCCATGCGGGTCTTCACCAGCGCACCGCCCGACATGCGTTTCATCTGGGAGATGTCGGCCGGGCACGGCGACAAGCCGTACCTCGTCTTCGAGGACGAAGAGATGTCGTACGGCGAGGCGCATGCCACCGTGCGTTCGCTCGCCGCCTACCTCGTCGAACAGGGTGTGCAACCCGGCGACCGGGTGGCGATCGCCATGCGCAACTACCCCGAGTGGGCCCTGTCCTATTGGGCCACGATCTGCATCGGTGCCGCCGCCGTCGGCGTCAACGCCTGGTGGACCCCCGCCGAGCTCGAGTACGGCCTGAGCGACTCCCGACCGAAGGTCGTTATCTGTGACGGCGAGCGACTTGAGCGAATCAACGAGGTCATCGGTGGCCTTCGTGAGGGTGGCGACATGCACGTCGTCTCCGTGCGCACCGACGGCGAGCTGCCGTCAGGTGGTGTGCGCTGGGCCGATGTCGTCGACGCCGACGGCGCTCCCGCCGAACTCCCTGCCGTCGAGATCGATCCCGACGAGGACATGTGCATCTTCTACACCTCGGGCACCACCGGCTTCCCGAAGGGCGCCCAGCTCACCCNCCGCGGTTCGGTGCACAACCTGATGCACATGGCGTTCGCCAACGCCGCCGCCGGTGCCGCTGCTGCTGCGGTGGCCGAGTCCGGTGCGGTCGAGATCGAACCGCCGAAGGAGGTGCCGCCGTCGGCGATGGTTCCTACGCCGCTGTTCCACGTCACCGCCAACAACTGTGTGCTGCATCCGCTCACATTCCTCGGTGCCAAACTCGTGCTGATGCACAAGTGGGATCCGGGTCGGGCCCTCGAGTTGATCGAGCGCGAGCAGGTCGCGACCTTCACCGGTGTGCCCACCATGAGCCGTGAGCTCCTCCTTCACCCCGACTGGGAGACCCGCGACACCAGTTCGCTCGGTTCGATGGGTGGTGGTGGCGCCGCTCTGCAGCCCGACCTCGTCGAGAAGATCAGCAAGGCGAAGGGGGCGGTGCAGCCCTCGACCGGCTACGGCCTCACGGAGACCCACGGCATCATCACCGCCGTCGGCAACATCTTCTTCAACCTCAAACCGACCTCGGCCGGCCGCATCATGCCGACCTTCGACTACAAGGTGGTCGACGAANACGGCAACCCTGTGCCCGACGGTGAGCGTGGCGAGTTCTGCGTGAAGGGCCCGGCAGTCGTGAAGGGCTACCTCAACCGCCCGGAGGCCACCGCCGAGGCGATCGTCGACGGCTACTTCAGCACCGGCGACATCGTCTATGTCGACGACGATGGCTTCGTGCACATCGTCGACCGAGCCAAGGACATGGTCCTGCGTGGTGGCGAGAACGTGTACTGCGCCGAAGTCGAGGCCGCCATCTACGAGCACCCCGACATCGCCGAGGCCGCCGTGTTCGGTGTCGAGGACGAGCGTTTGGGCGAGGCCGTCGGCGTCGCGATCCACCTCGTTTCCGAGTCGACACTCGATCAGGCCGGGCTCAGCGCCCACCTGGAGCCGTTACTGGCCAAGTTCAAGATCCCGGAGCATGTCTGGTTCCTGGACGAACCGCTGCCACAGAACGCCAACGGCAAGTTCCTGAAGCGCCAGCTGCGCGAGAGCCTCACGGCGGGCTGAGCCGAATTCCGGCGGTGAGCGGTCGGCTCACCGCCGGACGACAGATGGCTGCTAGCTCAGGCGGCCACGACGGACACCGAACTCGATCTCGCCCTTGACGAGGTCCTCGGCCCGCTCGGCGGCCTGGGTGAGCATCTCGGCCGCCTGGGCGTCGTCGATGCGCCCGTTCTCGACCGCGGCGTCGAGTCGATCCTCGGCACGAGCGACGATGGCACCGACGATGTCGGCGCTGTCGATGCCCTGCGCCTCGGCCAGTTCGGCGATCGACGAGCCGTTCCGGAGCGCCTCTCGCATCTCGCTGCCCTCGAGGCCGAGGATCTCGGCGATCTCGCCGGCGCCACGCGGGCCGCGGCGGTCATGCGACGCACCCCGGTCGGGGCGGGCGTTCTGGAGGGTCTCGACGACGGCGTCGCGTTGCGCCTCGGTGAGGGTTCCGTCGTCGACGAGAACCTGGAGGGCTTCGCTGATTCGTTCGCCGCGTTCGGGAGCGGCCTGCTCGGCCTCGACGGCATCGTCCTGAGCGCCGGCAATCACCGGGGTGAAGAAGGCGNCGCCGGCGGCGACACCGCCGAGCGTGGAGGCCGCGATGGCGGTGATGGCGACAGAGCGCTTGATCGGGGTGGTGGTCATGATGGGTGCTACTTCCTGGAGGGGACGGAGTACGAGAGGGGTGCCTCTCGGATACCGATACTCGGCCTCCCGGGTAAGACGATCGTGAGGCCACCGGGTTCAAGCGATGAGGAAGGTGTGAGGATTGTGTGATGGCTCCGGCCGTAGGATTCCCGCCGTGACCTCCAACCCGTTCCTCACCGAACGTCTCCAGGGCTTCGGCACGACGATCTTCACCCAGATGTCGGCCTTGGCCGTCGAGACACAGTCGGTCAACCTCGGCCAGGGGTTTCCCGATACCGACGGGCCCGAGGAGGTCGCCGAAGCTGCCCGCCAGGCGATTCGGGACGGACACAACCAGTACCCCCCGCTACCGGGCATCACGTCGCTGCGCGAGGCGGTGAGCGAACACCGTGCCCGGTTCCGCGGCCAGGAGATCGACCCGAACGGTGAGATCCTGATCACCGCCGGTGCCACCGAGGCACTCGCTGCCGCCATGCTCGCCCTCACCGGGCCGGGCGACGAGGTCGTCACCTTCGAGCCCTACTACGACTCCTACGCCGCCGGCATCGCCCTGAGCGGCGCCACTCGCCGGGTCATCACTCTTCGCGCTCCCGACTGGACCTTCGACCCCGACGAACTGCGGGCTGCGTTCACGACGAACACGAAGGCGTTGCTTCTCAACACGCCCCACAATCCGACGGGCAAGGTGTTCACTCGTGACGAACTCGCGCTCATCGCCGAGTTGTGTTGCGAGCACGACGTCGTCGCCGTCACCGACGAGGTCTACGAGCACCTTGTCTTCGACGGGGAGCACCACGCCCTCGCGACCTTTCCGGGAATGGCCGAGCGCACGCTCACCGTGTCGTCGGCTGGGAAGATCTTCTCGTTCACGGGATGGAAGGTCGGGTGGGCGTGCGGTCCTGCCGATCTCATCACGGCGGTACGCACCGCCAAGCAGTTTCTGACCTTTGCGGGTGGTGGCCCGTTCCAGCACGCCGTCGCCGTCGGACTCCGCCTCGGCGACGACTTCTTCGCCGGCTACACCGCCGACATGCAGGCCAAACGCGATCGACTCTCAGCCGGGCTCGCCGACGCCGGCCTTGACGTCTTGCCAACGCAGGGCACCTACTTCGCAAGTTGCGACATCACGTCGATCGGCGAGACCAACGGCATCGACTTCTGTCTTGCGCTCCCCGAGCGAGCCGGTGTCGTCGCCGTGCCGTCGATGGTGTTCTTCGACAACCAAGACGAGGGCGCGTCCATCATCCGCTTCGCGTTCTGCAAGAAGGACGAGGTCATCGACGAGGCCGTCGCCCGACTCAAGGCAGGCCTGTCATGACACTCGAACTCGCCGCCATCCAACACGACATCGCCTGGGAGTCTCCGACAGAGACGATCGCCGCCGTCCGGCCGCTCGTGCTCGATGCAGCCGAACAGGGCGCAACCCTGATCTCGCTCACCGAGATGTGGGCGTGCGGGTTCTCGATGAGCACCGAGGTCGTCGCCGAGCCCCCCGACGGCCGCACTGCGACGACCATGCACGAGCTTGCCGAGGAGACCGGCAGTTGGATCGCAGGCTCGTTTCCCGAGCACACCGCCGGCCACGATCGACCGACCAACCGTTTCCTGCTCGCCGGGCCGAACGGCGAAGATCACCGGTATTCCAAGACCAAGCCGTTCTCGTTTGCCGGCGAGACCGACCACTACGACGGCGGCACACCGGTCGGACCGATCGTGATCGACGGTGTTCGCATCACTCCGTTCATCTGTTACGACCTCCGCTTCACCGACCTCTTCTGGAACGCGGCGACGGACACCGACCTGTATCTCGTTCCGGCCAACTGGCCCGGGGTGCGTCGTGAGCACTGGATGACCCTTCTGCGGGCCCGGGCGATCGAGAACCAGGCCTATGTGTGCGGTGTCAACCGCGTCGGCACTGCTGGTGACGGTCTTGCCCACACCGGCGATTCGCGGATTTTTGACCCGCTCGGCGAGCCGATCGCCGAAGCGCCGTCCGATTCGGTTCACACGATGCGGGCCACCATCGATCCGGCCAAGGTCGCCGAAGTGCGATCGACGTTCCGCTTCATGAACGACCGCTAGCGCGCCGTCAGTCGTCGACGGTCGGGAGCACGAACCCGACGGCCGCGCCACCCCCGGGCGCCTCGGTGGCCGAGACGGACCCGCCGTGGGCTTCGGCGACCTGTTTGACGATCGACAGGCCGAGGCCGGAACCCGGCATCGTGCGGGTTGCCTCGACTCGATGGAATCGGTCGAAGACCCTGGATCGGTCGGCTTCCGGGATGCCGGGACCGGCGTCGAGCACGGTGACGGCNCCGCCGTCGACGATCACCGTGATCGATGTCTCGTCGGGCGAGAACTTCGCGGCGTTCTCGACCAGGTTGCGGATCGCCCGGGCCACCGCCTGCGGGCGCGCCTCGACCACAGCTCGCCGTCGCACGTCGAGTTCGATCGTGCGTTCGGTGCGGCGGGCCTGGCGTTCGACGATCGGCGCGGCGAGTTCAGCGAGTTCGACCGGCGCCGGGTCCTCGTCGGTGCGCACGTCGGTGGCGAGGTCGACCAACTCGGCGACGAGATCTCCGAGTTCACCGATTTCGGCATGGATGTCATCGACGATCGCCGTGCGCGTCTCCTCCGGGATGTCTCGTTCGGAGCGCAACACGTCGACATTGGTCTGGAGGCTCGCCAACGGCGTACGGAGTTCGTGGCTGGCGTCCATGACCAGGCGGTGTTGTTGACGTCGCGACGCCGACAACGCCTCGAGCATCGAGTTGAAGCTCCCGGCGAGACGGCCGACCTCCGCGCCACCGGATCCGTCGGCCGGCTGCTCGAGATCACCCGTCTCGGCAACACGTTCGGCGGCATCGGTCAATCGGCGAATCGGGGCGACCGTGCCGCCCGAGATGAACCACCCGGCTGCCGCAGCCACCACGATGGCGATGATCGAGATGAACACGATGCGGTCGGCGAGACCATCGAGCGACTGATCGATCTCGCCCAGCGGGCGGGCGATCTGCACAAAAACGTCGTTCGCTGCGATCGTGGCGATCCGGGCCCGACCGCCATCGACCGATCCATCGGAGAGCACCGGTGCGTCACCGACCCGGGGGTAGTCGGTCGGTGCGAGATCCACCGAGAATGAGGTGCCGACGTTGAAGATCNCCTCACCATNCGGCGCNACCACCCGNGAGAAGTTGTCCCGGGCCGTCTGGTCGAGGAACGACCGCGGACCCCGACGCTCGACAAACCCTTCGGCGGCAAGGTCCTGCANCGCACTCCGAGTGAAGGCTTCTCGAAACTGCGGGCCACTGACGATCGTCATGAACCCCGCTGCTCGGCCCTGTAACTCGATGTCGACTTCCTCGACGAGCTCACGTTCGGCCGCTGCGTAGACGCGCTGTCCCACCACGGCGACGACGGCGGTGACGACGAGTACCACCACCAGCGTGATGCGGAGCCGCAGGCTCATGGTCATCCGCCGCCGGCGCGGGCGACATACCCCATGCCCCGCACGGTGTGCAGCAGGCGAGTCGCACCGTCGACCTCGAGCTTCTTGCGGAGGTAGCCGACGTACACATCGAGGGTCTTGGAGTCGGTCTCGAGTGCGCCGTCCCACACCATGGCGTAGAGCTGATCGCGGCTGAGGACGACACCGGCGTTGCCTACCAGCACTTCGAGCAGGTCGAACTCGGTACGAGAGAGATCGAGCACCCGGCCCTGCCGGGTCGCCAACCGGCCNGCCACGTCGATTCGCAGGTCGTCGAGGACGAGAAGGTCACCGTCGTCGGTCACTGGGCTGCGCAGGCGGGCCCGAAGCCGGGCGAGGAGTTCGTCGAGCGCGAACGGCTTCACGACATAGTCGTCGGCGCCGGCGTCGAGACCGGCGACTCGGTCGTGCACCTCGTGGCGGGCCGTCAGCATCAGCACCGGCGTGTCGTCGCCCTGCGCCCGGAGCCGACGACACACGCTCAGCCCGTCGGCGTTCGGCATCGACACGTCGAGCAAGAGCAGGTCGGCGGGGCGCTCGGCGTGGAGTTGGAGCGCGCTGGCCCCGTCGCCTGCGGTCACGACCTCGTAGCCCTCGAGGGTGAGGGCCCGCTCGAGCGACGAGCGGACTCGACGGTCGTCTTCGGCGATCAGGACCCGGTGCACCCTCGTACCTTTCCACGACTTGGTGAGAAATCCGTGAGATGGGTCGCCATGGGGACCAGCTGGGCGATTCCGTCGGGGTGGCCATCGTCCGGTGAACACACCGTGAACGAGTGCTCGTTCGTCCGCCCTCGCGCCTAGGGTCGCTCGGGTGCGAATTCTGGTGACCAACGACGACGGCATCGACTCGATCGGCCTCCATGTGCTGGCCCGGGCGATGAGGCCCTTCGGTGAGGTGGTGATCGCCGCCCCCAACACCGAGTACTCCGGCTACGGCGCTGCGCTGGGCACGCTCCACAACATGAAGCCCGATGTCCGCAAGGAGTACGTCGAGGGAATCGACGAGGCGTGGTCGATCAGTGCGCCGCCGGCGTTGTGCGCCATGTTCGGGCGCCTCGGCGTGTTCGGCGACATCGATCTCGTCGTCTCTGGCATCAACCCGGGAGCCAATGTCGGCCGCGCCGTCTACCACTCGGGCACCGTCGGGGCCTGTCTCACCGCTCGCAACGGCGGGATCTCCGGCGTCGCCGTCTCACAGTCGGTCGATGCGTTCGGTGTCGAAGGGCAGGGCTGGGAGGAAGCGCTCGGCAGCCAGGTCTGGCAAGGGGCCGGCGATGTCGCGGCCATCGCCGTTGGCGCCCTCATCCAGGACATACCCGATGAGCCGATCGTGCTCAACATCAATGTGCCCAACCGTCTTGCCGAGGACATGCCAGGCTGGAAGCGTACCGATGTCGGTCACGCGCCGCCCCGGGGTCTGGCCACGGCGAAACTCGAGCCGAAGCCCGGCGCCCACGACACGTACCACGTCGAGATGGAGTGGGGCGATGCCATCCAGATCCCCGAATCCGACGATGGCGGTGCGGTGATGGCCGGCTACGCCTCGCTCACCTGGTTGGGCCGCCTCGAAGGCCTCACGCCTCATCACCCGACCATGCTCGCCACCGAGCGGGCGATGGACGAGTTCTACTGCTGACCGGTCGGGGCACTCGACGCGGAGGACGGCATCCGCGTTCGTAGCCTGAGGCGGTCATGCTGACTGCGTCGGGCCTCGCCCGCTCCTACGGACCCCGCGAACTGTTCGCCGATGTCACCCTGCAGCTGTCTGCGGGGCGTCGCATCGCGCTCGTCGGTGGCAACGGCACGGGCAAGACGTCGCTGATCGAGATCCTCGTCGGCGACGCCGAACCCGATCGGGGCTCGATCACCAAACCCAAGGACATGACCCTCGGCTACCTGCCGCAGGATCTCGTCGACACCGCCACCGGTTCGGTGCTCGAAGAGGTGTTGGCCGGCGCCGGCGAGATGGCCGACTTGACCGAGGAACTCCATCGGCTCGAAGCCGCGATCTCCGATCCGGACGCTGCGGCGGACGCCGACGCCTACGACACGCTGCTCGCCCAGTACGGCCCGGTCCAGAGCCAGTACGAGTCGATGGGTGGCTACGCCCTCGAGGCCGACGCTCGTAAGGTCCTCGCCGGTCTCGGATTCAAGGACACCGACGGTGACCGTCCCGTCCGCGAGCTCTCGGGCGGTTGGCGCATGCGCGTGGCGCTGGCCCGCCTGCTCCTCGCGAAACCCGACGTGTTGATCCTCGACGAGCCGACCAACCA
>FUFK010746625.1_pt1 | contig 37327 bp, 65 predicted proteins | sample 1021851 | NCBI WGS metagenome assembly FUFK01 (sample SAMEA51879418, study PRJEB19060) | metagenome | reverse complement strand
ATGGCTAATGAGCCAGAACAATCTAATTATGCAGAACAAAGAAGAAATGCTTATCCACCAATAGGAGATCAATTGGATATGCTATGGCACACAATAGATAAAGATATATTATTACAGAAAAGGTATTTTGATTTTTACCAAACTATAAAACAAGTTAAGGTAAAATATCCTAAGACATGAGTAGAATAGAATCCTTGCGTAAGGATTATGAGTCTAAGATTTTAGAAGCTGATGAAAATATAAAACTACTTCTAAATCAACCAACCATAATTCCTGACCATACAAATATTAATAAAGAAATAGATACACAGTTAGAAATTAAAGAAAAAAATTATTCTAAGTTACAACATCTATTAAGTTATTTACCTAAAGAAGAAAAAACAGATGGCAAATAGTTATAAATTTTTTGGTAAAGCAATTGCATCTGCAAGTGAAACAACTTTAATTACATCAGGTGCTAACGAAACTATTATTATAAGATCTATTAGAGTAACTAATAATACTGCTAATACACCAACTATATCAATGGATGTATTAGATAGTTCACAAAGTAATACAGAATTTACAATTTTAAACACACAATCCCTAGCAGCAAACACATCGGTAGAGATATTATCAGTACCTTTAGTGCTAGAAAAATCAGACGCTTTGAAAGCAACAATAAGCTCAACAGATAGTATTCACATAGGAATTAGTTTTTTGAGTATTACATAATGAATTTAGTTAGAATACCTACATCTAATACAGATGAGGTTTGGAACTTAGTAAAAAAAGATATTGCAGAAGCTTTATCTTTCTCAGGCAATCAAACAGATGCAGACTTTGTTTATGAAAGTATAAAATCTGAAAAGATGCAGCTTTGGGTTCTTTGGGATAAAGAACAACCAACACCAACAGAAAAATATTATGGTGTAGTTGTAACAGAAATTATTCAAAGAAAATTAAAAAGATCATGTCATGTATTTATTATGACTGGTAGAAGTAGACAAAAATGGACACCTTTAATTAAGGTGTTAGAAGATTTTGCAATTGAACAAGAATGTAATCAAATGGAACTATTTGCTAGACCAGGTTGGCAAAAAGTTTTGCAAAATTTTAAATACAAAAGAACACATATAGTTTTAGAAAAACAATTAAAAAAGGAGAATAAATAATGTCATTTGGAGGAGGAAGTTCAGGTGGTGGTGGATCGCAAATAATAAAACAAGATCCATACGATCCAGCAAAACCAGCGTTAAATCAGATTATATCTGAAGCTGGTAATTTATATGGACAAGGAGTTAGAGCTGCTGGGTATGTTGCACCATCCGCACAAACCACAAGAGGTTTAGCTGCACAAGAATTAATGGCAGACGCTTCAACACAACAACTTGCAGACACTTTGTCTGGTAAATATTTAAATCCATTTTTATCACCTATGTTGCAAGACTCAGCAAATCAGATTGCAACTGCTGTTAATACAGAATTTTCTGGTGCTGGGCGTACACCTGGTAGTCCAATGAACCAACAGCAAATTTTATCTGGTATAGCCTCTGAAGCAATTCCATTTGCATTTGACCAATACGAAAGAGAAAGACAAAGACAATTGGGTATTGCAAGTTCTGCACCAAGTTTAGTACAAACTGGACAACAATTAGAAAACATAGAACGACAAAGAAACTTAGCACCTTTTGCTGCATTACAACAATATAGCGGATTAGTTTCACCAATCGCTGCTGGATTTCCAGCAAGAAATCAAAACACAACAGTTAATCCAAATAGAGTTACCCAAGCTATGGGTGGTGCTTTAATTGGATCTCAATTAGGAACTTTAGGTGGTGCTGCTTTTGGAGTTCAAGGAGCATTAGCTGGTGCATTATTAGGAGGGTTATTATAATGGATAAATTAAAAAAAATATATTTTGATCTTGAAACAAAAGTTCAAAAAAAACCTATGAAGTTTTTTATAGGTATGTTTATTCTTTTTGTTATTGCAATAATTATATAGTCTATGAACAATTTAAAAAACGCAGTAGGATTATTAAACGCACAAGCACCAGAGGGTGAGTTTCTTGCATATATAAATGCAGATGAAGCTAAGATGCTTAAAGATGCTGGTGGTGCTGGTTTATTAACACCACAAGGAATTCCAACTTATTTTTCTGCTATGTATGGTGGAGGTGCTGGAGATAGAGGTGGCGATCCTAGAGCAAGTGCAGCAGAAAATGTATCTGCTGGTAGAGATGATAGAGGGAATGTTCAAAGAGCAGAAGATTATAGACTACAGCAAAATCAAACAAATATACCTCCTACTGTAATTGAAGAACCAACTTTTACTGGTGAGGGTTATGACTCAACTAATACTTTTGAAAAACCAGAAAACAAAGTTAAAACTTTTTTTAACGATGTTAAAGATTATGTTATGAGTGGTGGTGCAATTGGTCAAGCATTTGATAAATTTGGCAAACCAATCCAAAAAAAGATGATGACTTACAGTTTGGAAAAAAGAATAGATAAAATATCAAACAAAAAAGATTTTCATCCAGGTGCTTATGGATATAAAATACAAGATTTACAAAAAGATTTACAAGGTGTTAAAGATGGAACTTTTACACAAAATGATTTTACAAAAAAATATGGTAGTGGTGATGTTACAAATCCTAATGATAAATTTTATAATCCAGATGCACTTAGAGAAAATGATATTACAGATTTAGAAACATATTTTGCACCTGAGTTAGCTGATATTATTGGTGGTACTGCACCTCAAGAGTCTATGGTTAATGAATACTTTGCAAATATAAATAATAATAATTTGGGAATTAATTCAGCTTACATGGACACCTATAATAAAGCAAAATCAGACATGGCAGCTAAATTACAATTAACTAACAATACTCAACAATATGGATATACACCATACCCATACCAAAATAATAGCATGACTTTGACATCTGCTAATCCATTTTTTGATGAGTTAAACAATCAGGGATTAATATAATGAGTATATTAAAAGGATTATTACAAAACGAAGAATTTTTAATTGGAGCTGGTTTATTACAACAAGGTTCACAAGGTCAAAACATTGGCCAAGCAATATTTCCTACAATATTTAACACACAAAAAATTATGGCTAACAACGCTACTAGCCAACTAAGAAAATTGCAAATAGAAAATGCAAAAAAAGCATCTGAGGTTACTAATTTTAATTTAAAAAAATCACAATATGATTTTGATAAAATTATTGAAAAAGATGAAAACTTGAAAAAATTAATTGATAGCGATGTTTTTAATGAAAAAGAAAAACTTTTATTAGGTGCTGGTTTAAAATTACCAACAAAAACTAATAAATTGAGTGCCTTTTTAAATGATGCTAAAGCTTTAGGTGTTGATGTTCAAAGTCCAGAGTTTTTAAAAATGTGGATGATGAAAAATTTACCTAAAAAAGGTTTAGATATTCAATTTGATGAAAACAACAATATATCATCTATTACTACTGGTGGTGTTGATACATCAACAATTGGACAAAAAGAAACAGAAAAAGCTGAAGCTAAACTAGGTGTTAAAGATATAGATTTANCAAAAACCATTCAAACAGATTATGATATTCTACAAGGAAATATTGTAGCATTACAAAATAAAGTGGCAAATAGTCAAATTGGATTTACTGGATCTGTTATATCAGGATTTAATGTAATTTCAGACCAATTTGCACAAGCAAGTGAAGTTATAGGAGATAAGTTTAAAAACAAAGCTACAAAAGNAGCTGACGATTATCTTAATTCTAAAGGTATAACAAAAAAAGCACAAAATTATGCACAAATAAAATCATCAATAATTAATTTAAGTTATGAATTAGCAAAAATTGCTGAACCTGGTAATCCTAAATATTCTGAAGGTGATATTAAAAGACAGTTAGATAGAATTAGATGGGGAGGATCAAGAGATCAAATTATAGCTGGTTTGCAACAAGTTTTAGAAGATACTTACAATACAGCTTCTAAACAATTTGCAAGATATAACCCAGAGGGAGATTTTGGTTTTGAAAATCCTAAAAAGCAAGTAGGCGGTGATAATAAACAAGGTAGTAATTTAGATGAAGATGAAAAAGATCCTGCTAATATAAGAAAATTTTTAAAATAATATGAGTATAGATTCATTAAGACAAAAATATCCTGAATATGATGATCTTTCTGATCTTCAATTAGCTGAAGCTTTTTATAAAAAAAATTACAGCGATGTTGATAAGAATGAATATTATAAGTTAATGTTTCCTAACATAGCCCAAGTTAAAATAGCAAGAGGTGAAAATTTAAACTTTGCAGACGACAACCAATTTATGTCGCCAGACGACCAGTTTCAATATGACTCTTATTTTCAAAATATTAATTACAAGCCAAGCGTTGCAGAAATTGCTGAAAAATATGGTGTAGGTGTTAATGAAGGTGCAAGTCCAAAAGCAAGATTTGCTGCATCACTTGGATTTGACGAAAAGAACAAAGCTCTTGCAATTAAAAATGTATTATCAGATTTATACAAACAAGACATAGATGTTAGAGTTGGAAACAATACTGGTGAATTAGAATTTTTAAATCCTAAAACTGAAAAATACGAATTAGTAAACAAGCCTGGTGTTGATCTAGGAGATTTTACAGGCATGGGTGGCGAAGCTATGGTTATATTGCCAGATATAGCCGCAACAATTGCTGCAACTGTCTATTCTGGTGGTAATTTGCCAGTTGGAATTACTGCTGGTGCTTTAACTGCTGGTATAGCAGAATATGGTAGATATAAACTTGGTCAAAAACTTTATGGCATAAATGAAGATGTAACTGATGAACAATTATTAAACAGAGCTTTAATTGCTGCTGGAGTATCTGCTGGTTCTGCGGTTCTTGGTGTTGGTGCTGCAAAAGTAATAAAAGGTTTTGCAAATTTAGCAAAAGGTAGATTTATTAAAGGTGATGAAATTGCCGATGCTAAAATAGAAAGAGATATTATAAAAGCTGACGAAGTAGCAGAAAATATTAACAAACAATTAGATAGTGCAAAGATAGACTCTAATTTAAAATTTACATTAGCTCAAGCTGGTAACGATGCTGATATGTTAGCTGCACAAGCTGGTTTTGAAAATATTAATAAACTTGGCTATATGCAAGACTTTAAAACTTTTAATGTAAATCAAGCAAAGTCTTTAAATGATTATTTCGGTTTTTTAAAAAAAAAATTTAATACTACAGATGGCAGAGCTGGATCAGAGTTTGAAGCTGGAACTTTAATACAAAAAGTATTTTCACAAAGAAATCAACCAATACTAAAAAAATTACAACAAGAACAAGAAGCTGCTGAAACAGTTTTGGAAAAAGCAATTTTAGAATTGCCTGATGGTACTTTTAGAGAAACTGGCGTAGCAGTAAGAGGTGTAATTGATGATATTGCTAGTGCTTATAAAAAAGATGTTGATGCTGCTGCAAAACTATTAGACGAAGCTGGTGAAACAGAAGTTATAAATACAAATCTAATAAAAGACGCTATAAAAAAATTAACAGATAAAGAAAAAGCCAATCTTATTAGAGTAAATAAAATTGAAGATTTATTTAAAGATAAAAAATTATTTCCAAAAAAACCATCTAAAGATGATTTACAGCTTAGTATTTTTAAAGATATTACAAGCGAAGCAAATACAATACCAGTTAATACTGTAAGAAACACATTAAGTTCATTAAAAACATTAATTAGAAATCAATCAAAAGGTTCTGCTACTGGTGAAACACCTGAAGTAGGCTCATTAAAATTTATACAAAAAACTCTTGAAGCACAATTAAGAGCAGATGCACCACAAATTTACCTAGACCAATTTGATAATTTTAATAAATTAGTTACACAAAATAAATTAAGATTAAATAATGAAATTATTTCTAAATTAACATTAAGAAAAAATGGTAGTTTAGTTTTTGGCGATAACGATGTTTTTAAACAGTCATTTAAATCAGGTTTAAAATCTAAACAATATGCTGAAAATACTTATGATGTTATAAAAGATACTCCAGATGCGATGCTATCTTATAAAAATTCTATAAATGAATTGTATAAACAAAAAGTTATAAAAAACGACAAAGTAAATTTAGCAGCACATGAAAAATTTTTAAAAGATTATAAAGAACCTTTAGAAGTATTTTTAACAAAACCAGAAATTAATAAAATATCTAAAATAGGCGGTTTTCAAGAACTTGTAGATAATACAACTAAATTAAGAGAAACCACAAAAGCTCAACTTGCTCAAAGTTTTGAGGGCAAACTAGAGTCTATGACACCAGGTAACTTAGTTACTTTTATATACAAGCCAAATAAAATTGGTGAAATAAATAAATTAAAAAATATATTAAAAAAAGATCCTGAAGTATTTAAAGCATTTCAAAGATCAGTCTTAACAGATTTTAATGAAAGCGTTACTAAATTTGATAGTAATTTAGGGATGAACATTATAGATCCTAGAGCTTTTAGTAAATATTTATATGGCGGTGGTGAAAGAGGATATATCAGAGCTTTAGAAGAAATTTTTGATAATGAATTTGTTAGTAATTTAAGATTATTAAATACAGCTTTACAAATAACAGCTAGAAAAGCACCAGCTAGAGGAGAAGGTTTTTATGGTAGTGCTTTTTCTGATATTATTAGAGCAAGATTAGGTCAATTTACATTAGCTGGTAGATTATTTACTGCTGGAAGAAGAATTTATAAAAGTTCTGCTGAAAGAATTATGGCAAATGCTTTGCTTGACCCACAATCTCTTAAAGATTTAATAAGATTAAGAAAATTAAAAAGTAGCAGCAAAGAAGCAATTGCTATTTTAAGTAAACTAGGTGGTACAATCTTTATTAAAGAAGATTTAAAAGATTCAAAACCTATGGACTACCTAAAAAAATTAATAGGTAACGAAGAAGAAGTTGTTGCAAATGAATGATGAACAAAATAATTCTTTAGAAATTATAAAATTACAGGGTGAGATTAAAGTCATCCATGAAAAAATTACAACAATTAAGGATAATCACCTTACGCATTTAGAGCAGAAGGTTGATAATATTTATAAATTTTTATGGGTGATAGCAACGATAAGCCTATCAAGCTTAATAAATTTTGTATTCAATCTACTACAATAACTAAAGCACAAAAGGGTTTGATTGCTGAACACCAGGCAATAATTGATTTAACAAATCAAGGGTACTATGTGGCATTGGCCACAAATCCACAATCACCTTTTGACTTGGTTGCAGTAGATGAGGATGGCAACATAAGATTGATAGATGTAAAAACTACATCTTACAGAAAAAGATTTAGAAACAAGAATTGGAATAAAAAATCCTATAAAATTTATAGAAGTCCAACTGCAAAACAAAAAAAATTAAACATAGAATTAATGATGGTTGATAATGAAAGATAGAATAGATGTAAGCAGTAACAGTAAAATTTCTATGCCTATTTTTAATCTTTTAGGAATTATAGGGATGGTTGGAACTGTTGTGTTAATGTATAGTTCAATCACACAAAAAATTACATCTCTTGAAACATCAAGAGAATTAATGAACTCTGATTTATTAAAAGCAAGTGAACAGACTACTGTAGATAAAGAACAGTACATTTTGTTAGAAGAACTTTTTAAGTCTACTTCTAAACATCAAGAATTGCTTGATGAAAATATACATAACCAAGTGATGCTTAAACATTTAGAAAAACAATTAGACAAAGCTTTAGCAGATATAGAAAAATTAAAAGATAAAGTAAGGGAAAATGACAATGGAAATAGTCATTAGTTTATTACTCTTTCTTGGTGAGCCACCAACTTTGAAAGAACATCTTTATATACAAGATCAAAAAATGCACACTTGTTTAAAGATGAAAAGAATAGCTGAAAGAAGCAGTAACGCAAAATATCAATGTGCTAGAGTTAAGGCAACTGTAATCATAGATGAATATTCAGGTGATAAAAAAATAACAAGTATTTCAAGTTTGGATTAATGAAAAAACCAAACAAAAAACGCAACCCTGTTGCTAAACAATTAAGACATTACAAAAAACAAGTTATTAAAAGTAAGAAAATTTATGATCGGAAAAAACTTAATGGTGTTTATTGATAAACTTTTTATAAGGTTTTTTAGTTATATGGATAATGTCTGTGAAAATACAGCTAATCTAGTTACGCAAAAACCAAAGAAAAATAAAAAGAAAAAATGCAAATCTTGTCATTGTAATTGTCATTGTGAGGATGACTTGCATAACCATTGGTACGATAAAGACATTTGTGTTTGTGAGGGTTGTCAATGCTAGGAGAAGATTATGAGAGTATTAGAAAAATTAGTCTTAGCAATAGAGCATCTTTGCAGAAAGATTTATTCAAAGGTTTGGTATTACAGAATTACGCTTACAGGTAATTTAAAAAAAAGAAAAATTAAAATTAAATATAAAAAATAATTTATGCAATTATCAAAAAATTTTAAACTTGAAGAATTTACTAAATCAATGACCGCAACAAGAAAAGGTATAAATAATGAGCCAGGGTCAGGTGATATTAAAAATTTAGAAAATTTATGTTATGAAATTTTAGAACCTCTAAGAGCAAAATTTGGTAAACCAATTATTATTACTAGCGGTTATAGATCAGAGGAATTATGTGAGGCCATAGGTTCAAAAAAAACTTCGCAGCATAGTAAAGGTCAAGCCGCAGATTTAGAAATTGCATCAATACCAAATATTCAAATTGCTTATTGGCTCAAAAATAATGTGGATTTTGATCAGTTAATTTTAGAATTTTATAGTAAAGATGATCCTAGCGCAGGGTGGGTTCATGTTAGCTATAATGAAAAAGGATCAAATAGAAAACAAGTTTTAACTTATGATGGTAAAAAATTTGCAAACGATTTACCAGAAATGAAGTGGAAAGATGGCAAGGTACAAGAATGATACACCTTTTAGGATTATTAAAGAATCCGTTTGTAAAAATAATTGCAGATAAGACTATCGGTGCAATTTCTCACAAACTAGAAAAAGATAAAATTATAAAAGCTAAAGAAATAGAGGCTACATCAAAATTAGATATTGCAAAAGTTGGAGTACAATTAGAGCAAGTTAGACAACAAAACAATTCTTTTAAAGATGAGTGGCTGGTAGTTTTTTTTACAATTTTAATGGCTTGTCATTTCATTCCGTTTACTCAAGACGCTATGCAAAGAGGCTGGGAGATTTTAGAATTAGCAGATCCGATGTTTTGGTACATCATATTAACAATTGTCGGTGCGTCTTTTGGTGTAACTACAATGAATAAGATAGGTAAGAAAAAATAATGAACTATGTACTTTATTTAATTTTATGTTCAGGTGTTACAAACTCTTGCCTAGAACCTTACAAATACCCCAACAATTTTGCTGATAGTTATTCTTGTATGTTAGGTGGCAACAATCAATCTATTATTAAATTAGAGGATATTGGAAAAGATAAAGTAAATGAAAATAAATTTTACATAAAATTTATTTGTACTGAAGAACCTAGAGTAGGGCTTGGTACATAATGGCTAGTCCAGCTTGGCAAAGAAAAGAAGGAAAGTCTAAAAGCGGTGGCCTTAATGCTAAAGGTAGAGCTAGTTATAATAGGGCAACTGGCGGTAATTTAAAAGCACCTACTAAATCAAAGACTAGCAAAAGAAGAAAATCTTTTTGTGCCAGAATGTTAGGCATGAAAAAGAAGCTGACATCTAAGAAAACTGCTAGAGATCCTAATAGTAGAATTAATAAAGCATTAAGGAAATGGGATTGTTAAGGCGACCATATTTCAGGTCGCCTTATTTAGAACTATTCTCCTTTAATTTCGTATCTTATAGGAAAGTGTCTTATCTTGCTTGGTGTTTCTTTTAGAGATTCTTCAACCGCTAATCTACATTGTATTCTAGCTTCAGTTTTATTATTACCTCTACCCCAAGCATGAACAAGACCTCTATTACCAATAGCTTCACATAAAAATGTTTTTTGCTTTTTCATAAATTACCTCCTTTCTTTTATATTTACCCATTATACCACATTGGGTTTTTCACTTTTTGCAAAAAAAATATTTTTATTAAAAACTAGACGATTGAAATTTTAGGGTGGTAGCTGGTTGATGCGACAATAAAATCCTTTTTGGATTTTTTACAAAAATTTTATGAAAAAAAAATTATGGAAAAAAACTAACATTGTAGCTGATGTTGGGGATTGTAGATATTGCGGATTAAATATTATCTCAACAGACTCATTTGTTAGTTTTTATTCTGGAGATCACTCCCATTACGACTGCATGAAGAAGGATGATGAATTACGACAACAAGTATTAAAAAAAATAGAACAAAATATTAATCAAACAATGGAAACACATGAAAAAAGGTTATCACAAAACTAAGTCAGGTAGAGTAGCGAAAAAGGGTTTGTATTACTATATGAATTTACGCAAAAAAAAAGGCACTAGCCGAAAAGGCAAAGGTACTGTATCTGATGCAGCATTAAGACGATCTGCTAAAACTGCAAAATCTTAACCGATTAGGTTTGGTCTAACTCTTGGATGGCCAAGTAAAAGCATCTTGCTTTTGGGGATGGGTGGGCGATTAATTGTTGGCTATGTTGTGGACATTATGTTATACATTTGTTGAACAATGTTACATAGTAAATACATAGTCATTGACGAAAAACATAGTAAAACTTGTTCAGATGTATCTAAACTTTTGATTACAAATCAATTGCTCTACCATCTGAGCTACAAGGGCGTACTAAAATATATAGGCTTTTATACTAATTTAAGTATAAGAGCCACTTTTTTTGTGCCAAAATTTCCGCATAAAAATAAAGTTTTTATATTTTTACATAGTTTTTGCATAGTTTTTTTTACATATTTTCTACATAGTTATGTCAATTGATTTATTGCAACTAATGTCAACATTGTGTATATTAAATGCAACTAAGTTAAGGAGAAAAGATGATTGAATATAACATACATTATACTAAAGATAAAAATGGTAAGAGAATTGCTAGGCAACAATACTATGCTGCTGATGGTACAAAGAAATATATACAAGCTAAAACTGCTACAGCTCTGAAACAAAAGCTAGAAGAAAAATTTAAGAACAGACCTTTAGTTAAATTTAACCCCAACCAATATACAATTGATGATGCTGAAATATTATTTAAAGGCCATCTTATTTATAAAAGAGGGTTAGGCAAAACTTCACAAAGCTGTATTGAAGATTATGATAGTTTTTATAAAAATCATATAAAGCCTTTTTTCGAAAATAAAGATTTAAGAATGTTACAATCTGAGGATGTTGCTGCTTTTGTCAAACAATTAAAATCTAAAGGTTACAAAACAAAAACTATAAAAAAAATATTTAATCATTTTAAAAATATTATTACCTATCTTGCAGACGAAAAAAACTATCCAAATATAATAAATGAAAAAAATTATTTAAAATGGATTGTAGAAGAAGAAAAAGATCATACTGAATTAGACTTAGATAAATGGACATTTGAGGTTATGCAAAGCCTGGTCTATAAAATGCACAATCCATTAATAAAACTTATTTGTATGATACTTCTTGAAACTGCTGCTAGACCTAGTGAAATAAGAGCTTTAGAAAAAGAAGATTTATTATTTTTAAAATCTAATGCACTAGAAATATCACTAAAAAAAGCAGTAAAAAGGCATAAAGAAATTGGTAAAACCAAGACTAAAAGAGGTAATAGAATTGTTGAAATATCACCATCTTTAAGAGATAAAATTGTGGATTATCTAAATACCATAGATCCTTTGCAAGAAAAGCTATTTTTAAATAGCAAGGGTAAATATATATGCGTAGAACAGATAGGGAGAGCCGTAGACAAGGCTTTTAAAAAAATGGAGCATGGGTATCAAAACAACCCAATAAAGAGAAAAGCGTACTGTTTTAGGCACTATCGGACAACATATTTTGCGGCCAAAGGTAAATTTAAGAACGCTTTAGAACTTGCTCACTATATTGGTGATGAAAGCATAGATTTTGTGGATAGAACCTATGTAGCACCTTATAAAGGTAAGATTGAAAACAAAGAATTCAAAGAAAATATTATCTGGAAATAAAAAAAGAGGCGATTGCCTAAGCAAAACAACCGCCTCCCATTACAACAGTATAGTTATTACTATAATGATAATCACTTATTTAACTAACTAACTATTAAAGGAACTTACTTAGTTATTAATGAGAGGATTATCTTGCCTCATTAATTCTTAAATTCTATCTTAACCTCCATAGACGATATTGAACTCCATTTTCTGCTGGTATTGTTCTTTGAGCAACAGAACCTTTGCCAAAAGTTTTAGTCATAATTTTTCTAAAATTTTTCATCTGTTGTCTTTCAGAAAAACCTACTGAACCTTTGATTGGTATTTGTTTTATTCTTTCTAATAATTTTTTATCAACTTGTGTTGTTCTTGGGTTGAGCAAAGGCACATCCAAATCAACTGTAAAATCTTCAAATTGTTTTGATTCCATCTTTTCTCCTTATTTTTAAGCGACAAGTAGCCTAGAGTTTTTTACAACTTTAAATAATTAATAACTAACCTTCGTACATAAACTTAGCATCAGCATTTTCTACTAAGCATATCTGTCTGTAAGTCTTAACATATTTTTTAAAAGCACCACTTGAATGAATACATTGTCTGAGTTTTTTACCTTTGCTAGGCTTCATAATCTCATCATGGTATTTTTCAAGCTTTGCATATCTTCTAGTAAGACTATTACTTTTACTTAAAGCCATTCTCCATAGACTCCTTATCATTGTTTAGTTTAATCCTAGTTTTTTCTAGCTTAATATTTTGAATTAATATTTTGCTATTATCACTAGGGGTATTTGTGTTAGCAGCTAGTTCTGCCGACTCAAATTCTTCTTCAACTTTAAAAGTTGCTTCATAAAAACTTTCCTTTGTAACTTTATCCATGAGCTTGATATTCTCTATTTATTTTTAAATTACTTACTGAATCTATTTGTGCTTGTGTCATTCTTATTTTTCTATGACTAGAATCTCCTTTATAAATTAATCCCATTTTATATAAGTCAGTACATATTGCTCCAGCTCTACTTCTTGAATAACCATGAGCTTTTGCAATTTCTTTACAAGTAGGGGAATATCCATACTGTTTAATAAAATTTTTTATATATTTTAAAACTTTAAATTTTACTTCTGAAAAATATATTTGATTATGTCCATTTCCATTCTTCATTTTTTATCCTTAAATAATTCAGAAACATTAGTTACCGACTCAATTGCACCATCATTCTTTTTTAAATCATTTAAATATTCTAATAATTTTTCAACAAACCAATGACCCTTAGATACATCCATTAATGTTGCATCTAAAGATCCACCATGCTTGTCGCCAAATCTCATAAAATATTTTAAAATTTCTCTTTGATATCCTCCAATAACCGCCATAGGCGACTGTTGTGATACAATCGCCTCATTAGTTTCTATAGATTTATTTTTATAATAATCTGGGTTTATTTGCTCTGTCATTGTTTTGGTTGTGGTTCGCTTATTCTTAAATTAATATCTGGTTGACCGCCCTCTTTTGTACTATTGATCCATGCTCCAACTTTTTTCATTTTGCCATCAACATTAATACTTCCATCATAATCAGGATACTGTTTGCCAGGCTCATCTGTATCTCTTGGCTTTCTTTTCCAAAGTCCGCCAGTATTGTTATATTTATCTTCCATTATTCACTCCTAAAGGTTATTTGTTGTTTTATCTTGATCTCTGCATCATCAATTTTTTTTTGCAGAGCAAGGTCTTTACCTATTTGTTGTAATTCTTGTTCGTAACTTGATCTTAAAGGTTGCATATCTTTTTCAAATTGACTTGGTGATGTAGAGTTTTTGCCTTGTTGCTGCATCTTATCTATCCATTCGTCAGCAAAAGACTTATCTACATTAACTAGACTAAGTTTTGGTTTTTGCGGTTCACTTTTTTTAAAAGGTTCTGCTTCATAACCATCTTCATCGTTTATTCCTGTAATTAAATTTAATGCAGAAAGAAAAGCATATTTTTGAGAATAGGTCATACCATGACCAGAACCATATCGGTCTAATTTTCCAAAACCTGATGATCCATTTATTTCTATATACTCACTAGGATTATCAACATTAAAAATTTTCATATCACAATGGATTATTAAAAAACTTTCCCTAACATCTGTTGTATAATTACAAACAGGATACAAACCATTTTTAAGTAAAGATTCCATAGCAACTTTTTTTACCTCATCTGCAAGTAAAGGATTAAATGGCATACCAGCTTTCTTTTCTCCCTTCTTTACATATCCAGCTTCTTCACAAGCTGTTTTTAATTTTTGATAAATATTTTTTTCAATCATAAATCGCCATCACCTCTCATTTTTTTTAATGGGTTATTAATTCTTTCCATTAACTCCTCTATCTTTTTGTTTTTGTCATTAACTTCTTGTTGTAATTTTCCATTTATTTTTTGATGTTCTTTATTTATTTCTTCTAAGTCAGCTACCCTTTGCCTTAAAGGCTTTATGATACCCATGTCAGACATAAAAATTTAAATAATCCTCCATGTATTCTTTTGGTATTCCATTCCACCAGAAACTTTTCTTTCGTATATCTGAAAAGTCAGGAATATTTAACCACATCAACTCATCTAAAGATCCATCCGCAGCTTTTAATTTTTTTTCCCAAGATATTTCATATGCAATCAATTCATTTAAATGTCTTTTTAAATTTTCTTGTTTTAATTCATCACAATTATCTTCAGTAAATAAAATTCTATCAGTAGCACTTGCATAACTTAGGGCTGGTTTTAATCCTGTTGTGTGTGAATAAAGAGCCATCTGCATAAGATCAGATGTAAAAACTCTTGAATCTAATTTAGGATGAGAACAAGCCCAATCACCTATTCTATTAGGATTTTCTTTTGTTTGTTTTGTTTTAAGTGGTGCAAATTTAACTGTTGGCAATTTATATTTTATATCTACAACTGATTTTTCACCAATAGCATCACAAAACATTTTCCAAAAAATATTTACTTTAGGAAGCCAGGTAGTAAATTCTATTTCTGTTTTCCATTTCTGTTTGGGTAATTCTTTAAAATTTAATAAATGATTTTCAGCAGTATTTTTTAAAAATTTAATAGCAAATTTAAATTTCATTTTATCTGCTTCGTCAAAAGAAATATAACTGTCAATTTTATCTTGAATTTCTTTACTTGCGATAACTTCTTCAACAGATAAATTTTTGTTTAAGCAAATCTCAACTACATCATGGCCAATAGTTCCAGCTTTTAAAGATGCGTTACCACATTTACTTGCCTGTTCTTTTGTAAGAAAATATCTTTTTAAAGTTCTAACAGCATGAGGTTCTTTGTTTGCTGATACAGATGTATTTGTGTCGTTAAATTTTTTGTACGCTTCACTTATTATTTTTGTGTGATTTGCCATAACAACATTTTAGTAACATTGTTAATATCTAATGTCAACTGGTTGTAATGATTATTAACTAATTATTTTGGTTGTACCCAATCAGTATTATCTGGTTTAAAAGCATGTATAAAAGGTGTTGCAGCAACTATTTCAATATTTGTGGCAATATCAGAAACCTTAGTACCAGTAACCATTGAACAATCTATAACTGAGTATCTTCTTGGAGTTGTTAGTGGTTTTAAAAAACCCCAATAAATAATGTTAGTTTTTTTTTGTCTAACTAAAGAAAATTTATGTTCGGCACTTGGTTCAATAAACTTGTCATGCCTTTTAAAAAGCCTTATACCCCCACCAAAAGCACCTGATCTAATATATACAGCACTTAATTTATCATATTTAGCATCAACTTTAACTTTCCATATATTTTCATCTTCAAAAATTCTAACTGTACCATCTGGCTCAAGCTCACCACAACAAGGAATTAGTGTTTTTTTTCCTATAAAATGTGTAGGTGATAATTTTTCTTTTAAAACACTTCTTTTATTAAAAGAATTTGCTAACATTTCTGATAGCTCTAAAAAACCATAATTTGATGGATCATTTCCTTTTTTATTAATTAACCTAGATATTTTCGTTTTCCAGTTTCTAAATTCTTTTTTTGGATAAGTTTCTAAAATAATTTTATCCATAGTTGTACCATGTAGAATTTTTAATCTATCTAATTCTTCTTTGTTAAAATAATTTGGCATGTCTGTAAAATTAGCGTTCATATTACTATCCTTTATAAATTTTGTCTATATTCATTTTGTTGAACATGTGTAGACATTAATCAAATAATAATAGTTGTCAACTAAATTCTAATAGGTATAAACAATATAAGATCAATTCTGTAAATATGAATGATAAAAGAGATAAAATACAAGAATTACAAGGTAAAAGTGAGAAAAATGAGCCTTAAACAAGCCAAATCAGAAAATGCTTATGGCTTATATTTGTCGGAAAAATCGGCAATTTACATACAGAATAACTTAAATCCAAAGAATTATTTTAAAATTTTATTGCATGAATTATCTCATTTTATTTTTGATAAAGCAGAAACCAAACCTAACTCAGAGGAATCTTTTGCATTATTATCAGAAGAATTTTTAACAATTTTTTTACAAAATCCAGAATTACTAAACAGCTTAAAGTTACTTACTAAAAAATATGAAACTTAGTGAAAGCAATTTTATTTTTATTTGTTGCAGTTACAACAGCAGATTATGGTTGGGTCAAAGTACCCATTAATAATTTTACAAATTGTGATGNAGCNTTTGAAAGCGTTGCAACCTGGATAGAAAATCCAAAGTATAAACCTGGTAACGATCAAGTTTGGGGTTTTTATGTTTTTAATAATAGACCTATCGCAGCTCACTTTTGCCAAGACCTTAAAGGAAATTATTTATTGTGATCGAAATTAAATTAGATTTGTATGATTTGTTTGCAGCATCACAAACTGGTTTAACTAGAGTATTTGAGTCATTAAGATTAAAACAAGATTGGGGTCATAACTACAAAGGTAGTGTCAATGACCAAATAGCAAAATCTATAAGTGGAGCTTGTGCAGAGTTAAGTGTGTGTCGTTACCTCAATACAGCTTTTAACTTTCATGTAAATCATGGTGCAAATCCAGATGTAATGTTTGGTGATGTAAGATGCCAAGTAAGATCGCAACTACCTAAAAAACATAACAGTTTAATTATAAGAAAAAAGGGAAGCAAACCAGGTGAAATGTATATTTTAGTAATTGATAAAAGTCCTTTATTCGAAATTAAAGGATTTGTTAATAGTAGTTATGTTTTAAACACCACAAAATACTTAACAGATTTTGGCATAAGTGATCGGCCAGAGGTTCATTCTGTACCAATAGACAAACTAACACCAATTAATTTTTTGAAAGATGGAGCATGGAATTAGATATGCATAGTGATCCTGTAAAAGATTGTTGCGTTAAAGATTGCAAAACAAGTGCAGTTATTATTGAAAAAGGAAAATCGTACTGTCCAGATCATTATGCAGAAAAAGTTTTAAAAATATCATTAACAACAGTTGGTAAATTTATTGCAGAAAAGGAAAATAGAATTGATTAGTTTTTTGCAAGGTGATGTATTTGATAAGTTAAAAGAGTTAGAGGATAACTCTATTGATTGCGTTGTAACTTCTCCGCCATATTGGGGTTTAAGAGATTATGGAACTGCTAAATGGCAAGGTGGTGATTTAAATTGTTCTCATTTTTATGGTAGAAATACAAGAGGTGGATTAACTCAATTTCAAAAAAATAATAAAGGTAGTTTTGGTGATGAAGCTATTAAATCTGGTGAACATTGTAAATTATGTGGTGCTAAAAGAATTGATAAACAATTAGGTTTAGAGCCAACTTATCAAGAGCATATCCAAAATATTGTAGAACTTTTTAGAGTCATGAAACCGAAGTTAAAAGACTCAGCAACAATTTGGCTTAACTATGGTGATAGTTATTCAAGTGGTAAAAGAACTTCAACAACAAATCAAACATTAAGAGGTAACAAAAATTATGGTGTAACAAGAACTCCAGTTCAAGATGGTATCAAAGAAAAAGATTTAGTAATGATACCAAATAGAATTGCTATAGCTTTACAAGATGCAGGTTGGTATATCAGGTCAGAAATTATTTGGCATAAACCAAATCCAATGCCTGAAAGTGTAAGAGATAGACCAACTTCATGCCATGAGAAGATCTGGCTTATAACTAAGTCTAAAAAATATTATTATGATGCTGATGCTATTAAAGAACCAGTAGCACAAGGTACAATTGACAGACTATCACAAAAAAATTTAAAAAATCAAATAGGCAGCAAAAGAGGTAATGGTGGGAAAAAACCTAATGGTAATATGAAAGCTGTTGGAACTTTAGAAACTAAAAATAAAAGAAATGTTTGGACAGTAACCACTAAGCCTTGCAAGGATGCACATTTTGCAACTTTCCCCAAAGATCTAATTGATCCATGTATTAAAGCTGGTTGTCCAGAAGGTGGTGTAGTTTTAGATCCATTTGGTGGATCAGGAACGACAGCGATAGTTGCTAAATTATTAAACAGAAAATCCATTATAATTGAACTTAACTCTGAATATGTAAAAATTGCTAAGAATAGAATTAGTAAAGAATTTGGAATTTTTAAATGAGTTGGACATTTGAAAAAGTAGATATTGAGCTATTGGACAACCTTAATTTAAATAGCCATGAGAAGTTAATCTATATTCTTATTTGCAGATTTAAGAATTGTAAAAATGGCATAAATGTGTCCAACAAATACTTAATGAGAAGAACTGGCATCAAATCAGAGCCAACTTTAAGAAAGTATTTAGACAACTTAACTCTTTTTGGCCTACTTGCTAGACACCAACCAAATAGAAATAGATCCAATAATTACACATTTGATAGAAATAAAATGCAAGAAATAATTAGAATGAACAACGGCAAAAGGCAAAGAATAAGCAAATCAATAAAGCAGAAGATATTAAGCAAAAAGGTAAAAGCAGAAGTGCAACAAGGTAAAGTTATTAATCTAAAACAAAAGGTTCGGTAGTTAATTTTTTAAGGTCATGGGGGAAAATTTTTGTAGGTCTTAAATAGAAAATACTTAATAGAAAATAATATATATATGGATCAAAAAATATTTATTAAAAATACTTTAACTAAGCTTAGAAAATCTTCCAACTTTGCATATCAAAGAGCAAAAGACAGGAACATTAAAAACCCCCACACCCATGCCAAACATAAGGATATACAAAATAAAAGAAAAGAACTCTCTAATGACCGATTTATGGAATATTTAAAGGCTTTGCAAGAGGTGGATAATGATTGATATAGAATATCCTTTAACTCCTAGTCACTTAGATAAATTAATACAAATAGCATCATTCGTAGATAGTAAATTACCTAATATTAAACGACCCATCACACCGACTAACTTTATGTTATTAGATGTATTACCAGACCCAAAGTACAAGGATGTTGGCGGTAAAATGCGAATAATCCCCACCGCTAGACAAATGACTATCTGGTATTTTTGCCTGAACCTGATTGCTAAAGGTGATTATGATGAAAGAGAGCTGATAAAGTTTAAAAATTACCCTCATCCTAAGTCATACAGGGCTTTAAAACGCCTATACTTGGATAAATCACATGAAACCCTAAGAAAAATGTATAATGAGGCCTTATTGAACTTGTGTGTGATTGCCAATACCAAAGGAATTAATAAATTTATAAAATAATTAAAAATTGCTTTGACAATGTTGCAAAAATACCATACTAAATGAAGTATAATTGGGTTAAGAATAACCTATATATAGTTATTCTCATTTTAACTTAATTTGAATCATTATATCCCTCTGATCCTTTCGTTATTTCATCTTTTCTCTCATATTATCAGAGGGGTATTTAATTTAAATGTAAATCATTAATTAATTTAAAAGAATTTAATTTAACTTTTTTAGGTTTTTTAATTTTTAATTTACTATGAAAAGATACTAGCTCTGCTTTATCTAAATCAAGATTTATTTGTATGCTTAACCCATTTAAACAAGCTGTCCTAGATGGAAATTTAGCTTTAAAATTAATTGGTATATCAAATCCACACTCTCTAATATCAGAGTGAATAAAAAAGTTTGTACTCTCTGACCATAGCAGATAATTTAATATATCAGCTTTATCTTCTAAAGTTAATTTTTTTAATATTGTAGTTATTTTTTTATTCATCATTTAACTATCCTTTTTTGGTTTTTTAATAAATTTCATATAATTTAAATTGTTCCTTAATTTTGTCTGATAACCAATATTGACAGCAATAATCATTATCTTTATTTGCATTTAATATTGATTGAATAGACTCAATAAGCTCTTTTTTAGTTTCTCTGTCTTTATCTGTCATTTCACTCATTATTTATTCTCCTCTTTAATTAATATTTGAGCTTTTTTATTTTTTAAAATATTTCTTGCTTGTTTAATTGCTTTTTTATCACTCATGCAATTTAAAGCAGAAATTTTAATATAATTATTTGATTGATCTAATTTGGTGAAATCATACCAACCATGACCAAGATTTAAGATTATATTTTCCATTATTTAACCCTCCTTTTTTGGTTGTAGTATTGTTTAATTGGAAATTGATAAACATTGTTAGGATATTTTATTCTTTGGATCTCTCCATAATCCATAAAATTAAATATCTTTCTGTTTAATTGGTTAGTTAAAATATTAGTTATTGATTTATATTTATAACTTTTCATTTAACCTCCATTTTATAGTTAGGATTTACATAAATTAATAAATTACCTAAACTTATTGTATTAGGTTTTAATTTATATCCTTGCTTTTCTAACTTTTTAGATTTTGTTATTGCTCTTTCTAAACTTTCAATATTTTTATCCCAAGTAACATATTGAAACTTACTTTTAAATTTACTCATTTAACCTCCATATTTTTAACAATCTCAATATTGGTTACTTTGATTGCTCTATTGCGCTCATCATAGACAACTGGCTCAATACCTTTTAATTTATAATCTTCAAATTTTTTAAGAGCTTGTCTAAGTTTATTTTTAGCTTGTTCAAAATTTAAATTGTCATTTTCATAATAAAAGAATGTTTTACTTAAATTTTGAGTTGTAACTTTCAATGAGTAATTATTCATGCAACCTCCTTTAATGGCTCAACAACATAAACTCCAGATTTATAGTCAATACATTTATATTGAAAGCCTATTGCATTTAATATTCTTTCAACTGAATTAATACCAACAGCTCCATTAATTTGGGGTATTGTATGTTTTGAAGTAGGAACTTTTGAAGATTGTTTGTAAAAGTCTTGATATCTTTCTAAGCCTAAGCTTTTACCCTCTTCTTCTTTTTTAATAATTTCCTCTGATACTTTCCAATTTGGATCATGAAAAGTTAAACCTGAAAATTCATTATTTAATTTTAATAATTCATCTTTAAATTCATTTTCAATCCAATTGCCTAGTGATGTACCTTGCATATCATATCCACCACCATTACAACGACCCTTTTTAACTCCATCTACTAAAAGAGTACAAATATTATATCCATAAGTATCTCTAGCTCTTGAAGTAGTCCATTTATATTTTAAGTTATATTGATTCATCTTTCCTCCTATTGTTAATTTGGTTAATTTGAATCATAACAAGATTAATATAGATATGTACATCTATTGTCAACACCTATTAAAACAAAGTTAAGATAGATATAAACAAGATTAAAACAAACAAAATACTGTTGCAAATATGCAACACATTAAACTAATTAGAATAATTCTAAATTATGGCAAATATAACAAAATACAGTAAAGAATTAATAGACTCTATAATGAGAGATTTAGCAGAGGGCATAAGCATCAAAGCTAGTCTTAAAAATCATTCTATTTCATGGGAATGTTTTAGAAAATGGTTATTAGATGAGAAGAAATATCCATCATTAAGAGCTAAATATACTCAAGCAAAGCAAGATGGCATTGAATATAGTCTTTCAGATGCCCAAAGTTTAATTACTGAGGCTGTTCAAGATGCTAAACACAAAGATAAAGTAGATTTAGGATCTACACACTTAATTAAAGAATTTATATCATTAAGCAAATGGAGGGCGGAGAAATTATCACCTAAAGTATATGGAAAGAATGATAATTTAAAGGTATCTGGCGATAAAGATAGTCCTCTTATTGTTAAATGGAATAGTTAAAAGTATTGATTTAATTAAAGTTTATTAAGTTTTATGCAATCAGTAAATACAAAGTAGTCTATACTTGTTATAGAGATTTGTAGACACTAATTAATATTTTTTAATACTTATTGGCCTGGTTACATAGTATCTGGATAGTTTTTATAAATAATTGTTGTAATTCAATATATTTAGAGCTTAGCAATTGATTAAAATTCATTAGACTTTGCTTTTTTGTATATTTACCTGGATTTCATGGGGTTTTATTTGCGGCCATACAGCAAAATTATATACAGAACTTTGCTACAAATGTGGGAAGGTACACATAACTAGATTAGGAATTTTTTATGATTGATTTTGAAGATGAAAAAAGAGGATATTCAGCAGTAATTTATGTTATGGAAAGCAGTAAGTCTGTTGTTATTCACTTTGGTGGATTTGATAATGTAAGAGAAGCAACATCATTTTCTAAATTNTTAATGAATGATCTTGGCATAGAAAGTTTAGTTATTCCTAAAGGAGCTACACTACATTAGGGGGGGGTTTTGTTTTTTAAGTGCCTGAGATAGTCATTCCATATAAACCAAGAGTTTTACAAAATTTTTTGCATAAAAAAATTGATAAGCACCGATTTAATGTAATTGTTGCTCACAGAAGAAGCGGCAAAACAGTTATGCTTGTCAATCACATGATTAAAGCAGCTCTCACTTGTCCTTTGCCAAACCCCAGATATGCTTTCATATCCCCTACATTTAAACAAGGTAAGGCGACAGCATGGGATTATATTAAACAGTTTGCTGGGAAAATACCTGGCACTAAGTTTAACGAAAGTGAACTAAGGTGCGATTTACCAAATGGTTCAAGGATTACAATTCTTGGAGCAGAAAACGATCAAGCTCTAAGAGGGATTTTTTTAGATGGTTGTGTATTTGATGAAACGCAAAGTATAAAACCAACTATCTTTCCAGAGGTTATAAGACCAGCTTTGGCAGACCGAAAAGGGTGGTGTGTGTTTATTGGAACTCCCAGAGGCCGCAATTATTTCTATCAATTGTATAAAGACGCACAAGAAAATAAAGATTGGTATTCTGGTTTATTTAAAGCTAGTGAAACAAAAATTTTAGATCAAGAAGAATTAGATGCTGCAAAGCAGATGATGTCAGAAGATTTATACGAACAAGAATTTGAGTGCAGTTTCCAAGCTGCAATAACTGGTTCTTATTATGGTGCAATCATAGAAGAATTAGAAAGCAAAGACAGAATTATTGAAGTGCCTTATGACGACAATATAGATGTCGAAACTTGGTGGGATCTTGGATTAAACGATACGACTTGTATTTGGTTTGTCCAAAGGTTCAAAGGCGAAATAAGATTAATAGATTTTTATGAAAATGCTGGTGAGGGCTTAGATCACTATGCAAATATTCTTGACCAAAAAGGTTATGACTATTCTAAACACATAGCTCCCCATGATATTAAAGTTAGGGAACTAGGTAATTATGGTAAGTCAAGATTAGATAGTGCTTTAGAACTAGGTATTGCTTTTGAAGTAGCACCTAAACTATCTATTGAAGATGGAATAGAAGCTGTAAGAAAAGCTTTACCGAATTGTTGGTTTGATAAAAATAAATGTCAAAGAGGCATTGAATATTTAAAAGCTTATCAAAAAAGATGGGATGACAGAAACCAATGCTTTAGAAATAAGCCTCATCATAACTATGCCTCTCATGCTGCCGATAGTTTTAGAACTGGTATTGTGGGTGAGGGTGCAGAAGTAACCGATTGGAAACAAGAAATATCAGTTAATACAAATTATATAGTTTAATATGGCAGACAAAATTACAGACGAAAAATTAAGAGGAATAATAAACTCAGAGATTAATAACGCTATAGGTTTTATGGGAAGCAATCTTACTTCTCAAAGAAAAAAATCTATGGAATATTACATGGGTGAAAAGCTTGGTACTGAGATAGATGGTAGATCCCAAGTTGTTAGTACAGATGTTTCAGATACAATTGAAACCATCTTGCCTAACCTACTTAGAATTTTTACAGCATCCGACCAAGTAGTAAAGTGTGAGCCAGTAAAATCTGAAGATGTACCTCTTGCTGAACAAGCAACTAATTATATAAATTATATTTTTAACAAAGATAATAATGGTTTTAGTATTTTATATACTTGGTTTAAAGATGCTCTGTTAGAAAAAAACGGAATTGTAAAAGTTTATTGGGATGAGTCTGAAAGCATAGAACAAGAAACTTACGAAAATTTAAACGATCAAGAATATCAATTATTGCTTGACGATGACAATGTAGAAATTGTTGAAGAAGAAAGTTTTGTTGATGAAGCTGGTAAAAAACTTTTAGATGATGCTGTAGCTTTTGCTGAACAGCAAGGCCAAACTATTGAGGATATACCAACACCAAAATTACATAACTGTATTATCAAAAGAACATCAAAGGGCGGTAAAGTAAAAGTAGAGAATGTTCCACCTGAAGAATTTTTAATACAAAGAACTGCTAAGTCTATTGAGGATGCAACTTTTGTAGCTCATAGAGTTATGAAAACTAGATCCGACTTAATAGAAATGGGATTTGATAGAGAAGTTGTAGAAAACTTACCTACATCAAATAATATTTTATTAAACAATGAAAGATTAACAAGACTTAGCGATATAGACCAAACTCCTCTAAATGAGGGTAGCGAAGATGCAACCCAAGACATAGAAATTTATGAGTGCTTTGTAAAAACAGATTATGATGGTGATGGTATAGCTGAACTTAGAAAAGTTATAGTAGCTGGTGAAAGTGGTTACGAAATATTATCCAATATGCCTTGTGATAATATTCCATTTTGTTCATTAACGCCAATTCCTATGCCGCATAGATTTTATGGTAGATCAGTTTCTGAGTTAGTTGAAGATGTTCAGTTAGTTAAATCTACTGTTATGAGGCAACTGTTAGATAATATGTATCTAACGAACAATAACAGAGTTGCAATAATGGATGGTATGGTAAATCTTGATGATTTACTTACATCAAGGCCAGGTGGTGTAGTTAGAACTAAACAACCGCCAAGCCAAGTAATGTTGCCGATGCAATCACAAACTATTTCGCAACAAGCTTTTCCATTATTAGAATATTTAGATACAGTAAGAGAAACAAGAACTGGTGTAACTAGATATGCTCAAGGTTTAGATGCTGATAGCTTAAACAAAACAGCTACAGGAATTAATACTCTGATGACGCAAACACAAATGCGTATGGAGTTGATAGCAAGAGTATTTGCTGAAACTGGTATCAAAGATTTATTTAAAAGAATTTTTGAATTGACTTGCAAATACCAGGATAAAGAAAGAATTGTAGAATTAAATAATCAATTTGTTCCAGTTAAACCGACAGAATGGAGAAATAGATATAACATTTCTATTACAGTTGGTCTTGGCTCTGGTTCTAAAGAGCAACAAATAATGATGTTAAATAATATTTTGGAAAGACAGTTACAAGCATTTCAATTGCAAGGTAACAGGGAGTTTCCAATGGTTAGTTTAAAAAATATTTATAATAGTTTAGCAAAAATTATTGAGAACGCTGGATTAAAAAATGTTGAAAATTATTTTGTAAACCCTGATCAAGGTAAAGCGATGGTAACTCCACCGCCACAACCACCTCTAACACCAATAGAAAAAATTGAGTTCACAAGAATACAATCTGAAGAAAAAAGAAAAATTGCAGAGCTTGAACTTGAGAACAAAAAAATTAGAGCAGAAACAGCAGAAGCTATTCTTGGTTTTGAAACTAAAATTAAAGAAATGGAATTAAAATATAATACTCAGCTTGATACAGCAAAAATAAAAGCTGATGCAGATATAGAAAAACTTATTACAACAAATAGAAACAAAACTTTTTTAGCAGCACAACAATCTGCTAATCAAGTTGGACAACAAATAGATCAATTAAATGAACAAAGACCAAGAGGCCAAGCTCCAACAGGAAGTGAGCCAGGCGAACAAGGCGAAACAATTATTTGAAAATCCTCTATTTAAAGAAAGTTTTGATAAGTTAAGAAAATTATATCAAGACAGTCTATTCAATACAGGCGTAAAAGAACAAGATACAAGAGAAAAGCTTTGGTTAGCTTACAATGTTGTAAATAAAGTTGAACAACATTTTATAGAGTTATTAGATACTGGAAAATTAGCAACCAAACAACTTGAAGATTTTAGAAAAAGTATTTCTCAAAAAAAATTCTAAACACAAAGTTTAGGATAAGCTAACCTCATAAAGAGGAGCTTAACTTAAAAAGGAAACAACATGGCGGACAATTATGCTAACCCACTAAAGGGAGCTGAAACTGACATAACAAAAGCACAAAAAGCAATAAATGGTTTGTTAAACCCACAAGAAGAAGAAGAAATTGGCAAAAGTGAACCACCCAAAGAAGAAATAAAACAAAATTCTCCTGAACCACAAAAAGAGGAATCTAATGCAGATCAACCTCAGGAACAGGAAATAATGGAAGAACAATCGCAAGAGGAAACTTCCGAAGATGTATCTCAAGACGAAGAACAAATTGATACTCAAGAGAAACAAGATTCCACCGAAGAACCTACCTATAAAGTTAAGGTAGCTGGTCAAGAATTCAATGTTACCCTTGATGAGTTGAGAAATGGCTACAGTAGAGATGCTGATTACAGACGAAAGACTGAGGATTTAGCTTACGATAAAAAGCAATTCCAGACTGAGTCTGAAAAGCAAAGGCAAGACTATTCAACTAAGCTAAATGAGTTGAATCAAATGATGTCTTTAGCTCAAGAACAGTTAAATAATGAAATTAGCTCTGCTGATTTAGAAAAACTGTATGACGAAGATCCAACTGAAGCTGCTAGGATTGAACATAGACTAAAGAGAAAGCAAGAAAAGCTTAATCAAGCTATGCAAAAAGCGCAATCGGAGCAGAAACAACAATTTGATAGTTATTTACAAGATCAACAGAAAAGTTTGGTAAATAAATTACCAGAATTTTCTAATCCTGAAAAAGCTAGTCAATTAAAATCTTCTATGAAATCTACTTTAAACTCTTATGGTTTTAACGACCAAGAGATCGCACAAGTATATGACCATAGAATAGTGATGTTGGTGAACGATGCTATGAAATATAGAAATTTACAAAAAGCAAAACCAAATATTGCAAAAAAGATTTCTAAACCAGGCAAAGTTTTTTCGTCAGGAGTGAAACAGACTAAAGCTGATATTAATTTAAAAGCAAGGAAAGATAAGTTGAGCCGACTGAGAAAATCTGGAAGCACTAAAGACGCTGCTAGTATTTTCTTGGATATGATTAACAATAAATAAACTCAACAACAAAAGGGAAAACTATGGCACAAGTAACAAATACTTATAGTACATATGATGCTGCTGGTGAAAGAGAAGATTTATCGGATATTATCTACTCTATCTCTCCAACAGATACTCCATTTATGAGTGGTATTGGCAAATCTAAAGGAACTGCTGTACTGCATGAATGGCAAACAGATGCTTTAGCTGCGGCTGCATCTGACAACTACCAAATTGAGGGTGACGAAATCGCTTTCGCTGCTCCATCAGCTACAACTAGACTTGGTAATAGGATGCAAATTTCCAGAAAGTCTGTAATTGTATCTGGTACTTTAGATTCAGTATCTAAAGCTGGTAGAAACAATGAGTTAGCTTACCAAATCTCTAAAGCTTCTAAAGAGCTTAAAAGAGATATGGAAACTTCTCTAACTGCAAACCAAGCACCAGTTACTGGTGATGACTCTACTCCTAGAAGATTAGCTGGGTTAGAATCTTGGATTAAAACTAACACATCAAAAGGTGGCGGTTCTGGTGCAGATCCATCAACTTCTGGAACTAATGCTAGAACTGATGGAACTCAAAGAGCTTTCACAGAAGCACAGCTTAAAGATGTAATTAAGAAGTGCTGGGATGAAGGTGGTGATCCATCTATGGTTATGCTTGGTTCATTCAATAAGCAAATACTATCTGGCTTTACTGGTGGTTCAACTAGATTTGATCCAGCAGAAAACAAAAGATTAGTTGCTGCTGTTGATGTNTATGANTCTGATTTTGGTGCGATGACTGTTGTACCTAACAGATTTAGCAGAAGCAGATCAGCTTATGTGATACAACCTGATATGTTTGGCGTTGCGTTTTTAAGAGATTTCCAACTTATGGATCTTGCNAAAACTGGTGATGCTACTAAACAGGCATTGTTAGCAGAATACACACTTGTTTCTAAAAACGAAAAAGCAAGTGGTGGTATTTTTGATTTAACAACATCATAATCTTAATAGTATATGGAGGGGAGCAATCCCCTCTGTATTTTAAATCAATCAATTTTGTTTGGTCTTTGAAGTCAATCAATGGCGGAACGAAGCAAATAAAGGAAAATAAAAATGAGAACATTAAACGATTATTTTTTAACTGCTGAAATAGAAGATATTTCAACTGCATCATCTACATTTGTTGCAGTACCTGATGGTGGCAGAATAATTAAAATTATAACTGCATTACAAGGAGCTATCTCTGGTGGAGATGCAGCAATTAGTTTTGAAATAGGTGGTACTGCTGTAACTGGCGGTGGCATAACTGTTGCAAATTCTGGTTCTGCTGCTGGAGATGTTGATACAGCAGAGCCTACAGCTTTGAATTCAGTATCAGAAAATGGAACTATTGAAATGCTTACTGATGGTGGTTCTACNGGAACTAGAAAACTTTTAGTAACATTTGTTATCAGAAGATAATTACAGAATTTAGGGGATCTTGCCTAGCGGTACTTCCCCTAAATGCACAACAATAATTTAAAAAAAAGGAAAAACTTATGCCAATGGTCGGAAAAAAGAAATTTAAATACACAAAAGCTGGAATGAAAAAAGCTAAGTCGTATGCAAAGAAAAAAGGCAAAAAAGTTAAATATAAATAATAAGGAGTAAAATAACATGGCTTTTAATTATGGTTTAAGACCAACAACAGTACAAATGATGAGTTCATCAGGTACATCAAGTCAATCAAGTGCATTTGGTGCATATACTTACTATGTAAGAATTTGTGCTGATGCTGATTGTCATATTTTGTTTGGTTCAAGTCCTACAGCTACATCAAGCAGTATATTTATCCCAGCAGATCAACCAGAAATATTTAAGGTTAATCCAGGTGAAAAAGTAGCAGCTATTGGTTCAGCTAATGTTTCAGTTTCTGAACTGTCATAGTGGCTAAAAGAAAATTTGTTCATTTTGTTCCAAGACCTAAACCTAAAAAATTAGGTAAGCACAAAAAAAGATTAAACAAATCAGAAAAAAGACAAATGAAACTTACAAGGTATAAAGGGCAAGGTAGGTAATGGGTAAGATTAGTACAGAAAAAACTGGATTACTTACAGAAAATTTTTATGCTACTGAAAAGGGTGTTGTTCAAGAAAGAACAGTAAATCACAAACCTATTATTGAGAGTAATAAAAAATTATATACTCAAAATGATGGTTATAGCCCAGACAAAGGTTTAAAACGAATAGCCTCTATACCTACAATAGTTTTAGAAGTTTGGGCTAAAGAATATAATGGCGATCAAAACAATGGTAATTGGTTTGCTCTACCAAAAGATGTTCAAACAAAAATTTTAAAAGAAAAATTAAATAGTTCTGATTATAGATATTTCAGAACAGCACCAGGTAAATTTTAATGGCACTATCAACATATTCAGAACTAAAANCATCAATTGCTAATTTTTTAAATAGATCAGATTTAACAACTGAAATACAAGATGATTTTATAAAATTAACAGAAGCTGATTTTAACTCAAAACTTAGAGTTAGAAAAATGGTTGCACAATCAACACTAACGATTGATAGTGAAACAGAAGCTTTACCAACTGGTTTTTTACAAGTTAGAGATTTTTATATTTTAAGTGGTAGTACAAAATATCCATTAAGATACATGACACCTAGTCAAATGGATCAAGTAAAAGGTACATCTGTTACAGGCATACCACAAGCTTATACAATATTAGGTGATACATTTAGATTTACACCGAAGCCTGATTCTACATATACAGGCTATATAAATTATTATAAAAAATTTGACGCTTTGTCAGATACTAATACAACAAATTTTATATTAACAGATCATCCATCAATTTATTTGTATGGATCTTTGTTTCATGCAGCAAACTTTTTAGGTGGCATAAATCCACAACAAGTTCAATCTTGGACACAAATGTATGCAACAGCTATGGAAAGATTAGAATTAAATGATAGAGAAGATCAGTTTAGTGGATCGCCTCTACAAATTAGAAGTGAGGATACAATAGCATCCCCATTTAAAACAAGTTACACAAATACAACTAATACAGCTTAATTATGCAATTACCTTTTGGTGAATGGTTGCCAGACCAACCAGAACATTTAAATCCAGGTGCTAATGTAGCAACAAATGTCTACCATGCACAAACAAGCTACAAACCAGTCAAAGGTTTAGTTGCTTATAGTGGTGCAAGTAATGTTACCCAAAATGCAAAAGGGGCAGGAAGTTTTAGAGATAATACTAATACAGTTTTTACATTTGTAGGTACAAAAGATAATATTTACAAACTTACATCTGGAACATTTTCTAGTGTAAAAGGCTCATGTACTGTAAGCGGTGGCGATACAGATTTTTTTACATTTACGCAATTTGGCCAATATATAATTGCTAGTAATGGAGTTGATGCTCCAATGTATTATTTAATGGGTACTTCAACAAACTTTGCGACTTTGCAAAGCTTAGTAACATCAAGCGGAAGTGGAACTGTACCAGTTAAATTTAGAGTAAGCGGTGTAATAAGGGATTTCTTGGTAACTGGTAACATAGAGAACGCAAAAAACAGAGTTCAATGGTCTGGGTTAAACGATATATCAACTTGGGAGTCTGGTGTTAGCTCATCTGATTTACAAGATTTACCAGGTTCAGGTGGTCAAGTAGTAGCGATAACTTCTGGTGAAGTTGGTTATGTATTTAGACAAAACCAAATAATTAGGATGGACTTTGTTGGTGGTAATACTGTATTTAGATTTTCAGTTATATCACCAAATAGAGGTGCTGTTTATGGTCAAACAGTTGCACAAGATAATAGACAAATATTCTTTTATGCAGACGATGGTTTTTTTCAAATTAATGGTGACCAAGTATTGCCGATAGGTGCAGAAAAAGTAAATAGATTTTTTGATAGCGATTTAAATAAAGCTTATACAGATAGAATAACTGCTGCGGTAGATCCATTTAATACTTTAGTAATATGGTTATATCCAAGTAAATTAAATCCTAACACAACAGGAATTTGCGATAGATTATTAATTTATAATTATGTAACGCAAAAATGGTCTGTTGCTAATGTAAAAGCTTCACAAATATTTAAACAATTTGTGGTAGTTAATACTGTAGAGTTAATGGATATAATATCTGAAAACTTAGATGATATTAATATTTCATTAGATAGTGCTTATTGGACAAGTGGTAATTTATATTTAGGTGCAATAGATGAAAATTTTAAAGCAGCTATATTTTCTGGTAAAGCTTTAGAAGCTGAACTAGAAACTACTGAAACAGAAATATTTCCAGGTTTAAGAGCAAACATAACTGGCGTAAGACCAATTGTTGATGCAACATCTAATGTAATTTTAAAAACTAGAGATAAACTTGCAGATACAGTTACCAGTTCATCCTCTAGTACAATTAACTCATCAGGTATCGCACCAGTAAGACAATCAGGTAGATACATGAGAGCAAATGTAAAAATACCAGCAGAGAGTTTATGGACTCATGCACAAGGAATAGATTTAACAGCTAGTCAAGGTGGAAGTAGATAATGAGTGATAAAGTAGATATTGATAATGTTAGATATTCATTTGAAGCACAAGAGCTTTTTCAAAGACAAGTAGAGGAAGCTGTTAATACATTAATTAATAAAAATAATACTGAAAACGATAAAGCCTTTAATTGGTTTATGGGGTAACAAATGACAACAAATATTAAAGATTATTCAACAACACAAGCAAGTAACACTACATTAAATAGCATTGATGTTAATGAGGGTATGTTACCTAGTAATTTAAATAATGCCATTAGAGCATTAATGAAAAATACTAGAGATTGGTTTAATGATTCTCAATGGATTGAGTATGGGGATGGTGATGCAAGTTACACAGCAGCTTACGCATCAGGCACATCTTTTACAATTAATGGTGTAGATGTAACTTCTGTTTATCATGCTGGTCGTAGAATAAAACTTACAGCTAGTACACCTGGCACAATTTTTGGAACAATTGCTAGTTCATCATTTTCAACAAACACAACAGTAAATGTAACTTGGGATAGCGGTACGCTTTCCAATGAAGCTATATCTAATGTTTATATAGGTGCTTTATCAAAAACTAACTCATCAATACCTACAGAAATTATTGGCACAACTAATATAAGCGATAGTGCTGTAACGACTGCAAAGATTGCAGCAGATGCTGTTGATGGTACAAAGATAGCAGACGACAGTATAAACTCAGAGCATTATGTAGATGGATCTATAGATACAGCTCATATTGCAGACGCACAAATTACAACTGCTAAAATTACAGACGCAAATGTTACAACAGCTAAAATTGCTGCTGATGCAATAGATGGCACAAAAATAGCTGATGATAGTATTAACTCAGAGCATTATGTTGATGGCAGTATTGATACTGCACACATAGCGGATAGCCAGGTTACTACTGCAAAAATAGCAGATAGTGCAATCACATCTGCAAAAATAAATGATGGTGCAATTGTAAATGCAGATATAAATGCAAGTGCAGCTATAGATGCTACAAAAATTCATGATGGTACAATCTCTAATACAGAGTTTGGCTATCTAAATGGCGTAAGCTCAAACATACAAACACAGTTAGATGCAAAACAAGCTAGTGATGCACAACTAACTGACATTGCTGGACTAACACCAACTGACAGTAATTTTATTGTTGGTGATGGTTCTAACTTTGTTTTAGAGTCTGGTGCTACTGCTAGAACTTCTTTAGGATTAGGAACAATTGCAACACAAGCTGCAAACAATGTTTCTATATCAGGTGGATCAGTTACAGGGCTTGGTTCTCCATCTGCTAGTTCAGATGCAGCTACTAAAAATTATGTAGATCAAGCTGTTGCTGGACTTAGAACAAGAATTATAGCTGAATGTGCAACTACAGCAAATGTAAATTTAACAAATGGTTTAGAAGCTGGAGACAGCATTGATGGTGTTACTCTTGTAGCTGGAGATAGAGTTTTAGTTAAAGATCAAACTGATGCTACAGAAAATGGATTATATTTAGCAGTATCAAGTGGTGCTGCATCAAGAGATCCTGAGCATGACACTATTGCAGAACTCTCTGGTCAGATGATTGTAGTCAATCAAGGTTCTACAAACGATAATAAAATATTTTTATGTACTACAGACTCAAGTGCTTCAATAGGATCTAGCAACATAACTTACTCTCAGGTTACACCAGCTAATGTTGGAACAGTAACATCTGTTGGAATTGCAGATGCTGGTGCTGGAGAATTTACTGTAGGAAGTTCACCAGTTACATCTAGCGGAAATATTACTCTTGCAATCAACAGTATTGCTGACTCAAAATTAGGTACAATTAGTACAGCTAATAAAGTTTCAGTATCAGCTTTAAATATTGATGGTGCTACAGATATTGGTGCAGATTTAGCTACATCAGATTTAATTGTAGTTGATGATGGTGCTGGAGGAACAAACAGAAAAGCAGAATTGTCAAGATTAGTAACTTTTATAGATGCAAACTCTAGTGCGGCTAGTGCTGGATTTGCTGTTGCAATGGCAATTGCACTTTAATTAACAAAAAGGAGAAAAATAAATGGCTCAGGATTTTGAAAGAGTTTTAAAAAGTAGCATAGGTACATCAGCTACAGAAATAAGAGCAGCAGCTAATAGCGATGATGCGATTATTGGCATGAGATTTGCTAATAAATCTGCATCAGCAGTTACTGTAGACGCTACTGTTAAAAACTCTAGCACAAGCTATTATTTGATAAAAGATGCACCAATACCAGCAGGAGGTTCTTTAGAACTTATAGATGGTGGTGCAAAAGTAGTTTTACAATCAGGAGATAGTGTTGAAGCATTATCAGATACAGCTAGTGCTGTAGACTGCATTTTATCAGTAGTAGATACAATTAGTTCATAAGGAAAATTACAATGGGATATTTGGGAAACAGACCAGCAGAAAGTTATGCAAGTTTTGAAAGACAAGTTTTTACTATTGTTAATAGTCAAACTGCATACACTTTAAATCATGCTGTAACTAATGAAAATGAAATTAGACTTGTAGTTAATAATGTTGTTCAAGAACCAGGATCAGGTAAAGCATTTACTGCATCTGGCACTACACTAACGCTATCAGCAGCATTGGTTAATGGTACAGATGAAATGTACTGTGTGTTTTTAGGTAGAGCCTTGCAAACTATTAATCCACCAAACGCATCTGTTGGAAGCTCACAAGTAGCATCTACAATTATTACAGGACAAACTGCTGAAACTTCTATTGCTACTGACGATACTGTATTAATCCATGATACATCTGCTGGAGCATTAAGAAAAATGACTAGAGCAAACTTTGTATCTGGTATTGGTGGAACTAACACTCCAGCTTTTCATGCTCATTCATCAGGTACACAAGTTATTAGCTCAGAAACACAAACTAAAGTAGAGTTTGCAACTGAACTTTTTGATGTAGGAACTAATTTTGCATCACATAGATTTACACCAACAACTGCTGGTAAATATTATTGTTATGCAATAGTAGACAGTAGCTGGTCTGGTTCAGTTGGTGGTAATCATAATGAAACACACTTTCGTAAAAATGGAAGCAGTTTATCTAGCACTTACGAAGCTGGTAGTTGGTCACAATTTTACTCTAATAGTGATATAGATATAATTACTAAATTATTTACAGCTGGATTAATTGAATTTAATGGATCAGGAGATTATTTAGAAGTCTTTCATTATTCAGATGCTTCATCTCCACAAATAACTGGATGTTTTGGTGGATACAAAATTATAGAATAGGATAAATTATGGCAATAGATAAAATACAATCAGAATCAATAAATTTAGCAGATAACTTTGCATTTACAGGAACTGTAACTGGTGCTTCAACACCAATGACACCAGCTTTTGAAGCATACACCGACACAACAACCTCTATTTCAAACGATACTGCAACTAAAATGACTTTTGCTAATACTGTTCACAATACAGGTAGTGGTTGGGACACATCTAACAATAAATTTTTACCAACAACTGCTGGAAAATATTATGTGTATGGTTGTGTTGAAGGTTTTGCTGGAGCAAGTACATCTTTAACAGATGCAAGACCAATGATTTATAAAAATGGAAGTATGGTTAGACAAACACCTTTTTTCTTTCAAGATAGTAGAATTAGATATGGTTCATTTTTTGTAGATGGAACTTATGATTTGAATGGTTCTAGCGATTATATAGAAATGTATTTTCAAATAAATTCACATGATACACAACAAGTTTATGAAAAATATTTTGGAGCATTTAGGATTTTAACATAAAATTAAGGAGGACATACTATGGCAAATCTATCAACTAAAATTAAAATGTACGCAGCAGCAAATGGTGTTGCTGAAGTAGATTTTATGAAGGATGTTTTGTTGCAAAATGATAGTAATGGGTTAGGAGATTATATTAAGGAGTGGAATTTAGATATTGCACAACCTACTGACGCACAATTATCAGCACAAGAATCAGCAGCTAACACAGAAGAAGCCAATAACAATGTAAGAGCTACAAGAAGAGCTGCTTATGGTGATATTGGAGATCAGCTAGACGAAATCTATAAAGATATAGATGCTTGGAAAGCTAGAATTAAAAGTATTAAAGACGCAAACCCAAAGGTTTAATAAATGGCATATATAGGTAAGACACCAGTAATAGGAAACTTTGTAAAGCTAGACGCAATAACTGCTGTTAATGGTCAAGCTGCATACACTATGCAGAATGGAGGTGTGAACTTCACATCTTACGATAATGTTAATCAGTTCTTAGTTTCATTAAATGGTGTACTACAAGCACCAACAGATAGTTTTACAGTGAGTGGTTCTACACTTACATTTGCATCTAATCTTTCTACAGGAGATGTAATAGATTTTGTATTAGTATTAGGTAACAGCTTAGACATAGGTACTCCTTCAGATAATACTGTTTCACTTGCCAAACTAACTGCAACAGGAACTAAAGATGCTACAACCTTTTTAAGAGGAGATAATACTTTTGCAGCTGCTGGAGTAGCTGGAATATCATCAAGTGCTGATGCAACAGCTATAACTATTGATAGTTCAGAAAATGTATCAATGTCACAAAATGTAAGTTTTAATTCTGGTTTTGGTTCAGCGACTACTGTTTATGGTTGTAGAGCTTGGGTTCGTTTTGATGGAACTGGAACTGTTGCAATAGATAATAGTGGAGGTGTTAGTAGTCTTACAGATAATTCTACTGGAAATTATACAGTTAATTTTACAACTAATATGCCAGATATAAATTATGCTGCTATAGTTTCTCCAGGTGCAGTAATTTCAACTGGATCACAAATATTCAATTACACTTCTCCTCAAGATCCAAGCAGTGTTAGTGGTGTAACTATAAATAATAGAGAAGTAGATAATGATAGTTCTGGTTTTTCAACAGCAGATAATGATTGCATAATGGTAGCAGTATTTAGGTAAAATTATGAGTGATAAAAGAATAATATATAAAAAAGCAGATGGTGGAATAAGTATAATTATTCCTACACCAGACGCATTACAAACTATGACAATAGAACAGATTGCACAAAAAGATGTTCCTACAGGATTAAATTATAAAATTGTAAATGTATCTGAAATATCAAGTGATAGAACTTTTAGAGATGCTTGGACAATAGATGATGCAGAACTAACAGATGGAGTTGGTGCATGATAACAATAGATATAACTAAAGCTAAAGAAGTTTGGAAAAATAAAATTAGATTTAAA
>FUFK010067204.1_pt1 | contig 37343 bp, 33 predicted proteins | sample 1021851 | NCBI WGS metagenome assembly FUFK01 (sample SAMEA51879418, study PRJEB19060) | metagenome | reverse complement strand
GTATTGTTAATATTGTTATCCCTGCGACCAGCCCTGCGACCAACTTAGCTAAAACAGTTGCAAACACTAGTTATAGCTTACTTGAGTACCTACATGGCATGCAGGGGGTCAGCGGTTCGAGTCCGCTTGGCTCCATAAATTTGTCCAGTTATAAAAATTTTTTTCAGAATTTACTAGTTAACAATGAAACTTTATTAATTTGGATGTCTTTTTGTTGAAATTTTTCCGAGGTCAAAAGGTATGTTTTACCAACTCAAGAAATTTTGTCAAATTTCATCTTTGCATCATGAAGTCAATTTTGGTTGGTGAAAGAATTAAATAGGTTACAAGAATCTTATTTTTTAATCAAAGCAAATAAATTTTGTTCTCTCTGAATAAGATTATCAGGTTATGATCATTACTGTATTATTTGAATATGACATACAATAAGCAAATTCTTAAGTGTTTTCAATGTAATGACCTTATTAGGTTAGGCAGGATGAAGGATGGTGGTTATGTAATTCCTAAAAGATTAACTAAAAAAAGTGTTGCAATGATATCTTGTGGAATATCAACAGATTGGTCTTTTGAAAAGGATTTTATTCGTTTATCAAAAATTAGAAATTATTTTTTTGTTGATAAATCTACTTCCATAAAAGGACTAATTGCAAATCTCTTCAAAGTATTTAAAAATAAGAAGGTTTCTTTAAAATATAAGATATTCCTTTTAGTACATTTTTTCTATAAGAGTCCAAAAGTATTTTTAATGAGGCGTATACAAAAAAATAAATTCATTGAATCATTTATAGTTCCCTCTTCGAAAACTTCGAATAAAGATGAAAGTTCAATTACCCTTTCAGAATTATTATCAAGTCTTAAAATTAATAAGAAAAAAAATAATGTTTTTTTAAAACTAGATATTGAAGGATCAGAGTGGGACATATATCCTGAAATATTATCTAAGATCAAATATTTTAGTGGAATAGCAATTGAAGTTCATGCGTTAGAGATTAACGGGAAAAAGTTAGAACATATGATAGAAAAATTTTCGTCTTCTGATATGGTACTAGTACATGTTCATCCAAATAATAATGGTGGATTTTGTAAGCAAACTAACTTACCAAAATTGCTAGAATTAAGTTTCATTAATTCTTCTCTGTTGACAAAAAAAGAACTTAACCGAAAAAAATTAAAAGAATTTACATATAATTTTAAATTTGATAGGCCTTGTAACCCAAAAATAAAGGAGATGATAATTAATTAAAACTAAAGTCATTATTAATTGTTTCCTTAGGATCTAATTAACTATAATTACGCAATTTTTTTGAAATATTTTAATAATTTTGATAGCGTAAACATATATCTATAGAGAGTGTTTTTAATTATTACATAGCTCAGCACATAGATTATGATCAACCCTATTAATTTAAAATTTTAAAGAATTTATAAATATTTTTATAAATTTAATTATTTAAAATTACAAGATTGCATAGTTTAGGAATAATTATGATTTAAGCGTTTTAACTTAAGTAAAATTTACTTTTTTCATGGTTATAAATGATTATTTTTTTTATTTCTTCTAAATATAGATTCAGCTATTTCAAAATCTATTTCAGTATCGACATCAATAGAATATTCTCTGTCCATAATATATGGAATCCCATTTTCATAAAAAGTTTTTGCTTTCCCTTTTATATCTTCAGGTTTTAGTATGTAAATAGCACCATTTGGATGATAAAAACTTTTTTGATCTTGGCTTCTAGTATTTCCACTAATCATTGGACTTTTATTGCCTAGTAATGGTTCCCATTGCTTATAAGTTTTAGGATCATCAGAGTATGAGAAAGCAAACTGTACAGAAAAATCATATTCAACTGCTGAAAAAATGGATAATTTACAATTAATAAACATATCCATACTTTCTTTTACGTGGGTTGAATTTCTTAATGGAGCTGTTGGTAAGCCCAATGAGAAAGAATCACCTTCTGAAACAAAATCATTAATATGAGTTTTTACATAATCAAAAATCTTTACTTTATCTCCTGCTTCTTTGCTTGAACGTAAATGAAACTCTAGATCTTTTGAATCTATATATTTTGATATGACTTCAAAATAATATTCAGAATCAGATGAAAAGATCACTTTATCAAAGCAACCACTTTCTAAAAATGCAATGATAGTCCAATAGACTAAAGGCTTACCATTAAGAATACGTATATTTTTATTTGGTAGACGCTTTGATCCAGATCTTGCGGGCACGAAAGCTATATTATTCATTGTTTATAAATAATATTGTTTAAATTGGATTTTATTTTCTTATAGCAATCTAAAACCTCTTCATATTGACTTTCTGTAAGTGTAGGCATTGGCATTCGGTCGATTCTTTTCATGTAACCGGCAGCCTCAAGAAGTGCTTTGTTGCATCTATGCCAACCATATTTTGAGACTGGTCCTTCAAAAAATGGTTTCTCAAGTTTTTCAATTATCTCATAAATCCCATTCAGGTCATTAGACTCCCATCTTTTCCAGAACTCAATTCCAATTCTTGAATCTACTATAGAAATTCCATTTAAATAACTTTGAAGTCCATACTTTTTAAGCGGTAAAAATGAATTTTTTGTTCCAGCAAAAATTATCCTTATATTGGGTTCTAACTTTAAAGCTAATTTAGAAATAGAAAGATCTTTCGCATCTTCCTTTATACCAATTATTTGTGGAATTTCTAATAGCCTATAAAGAAGACTTTCTGGCCAATTTATTTGCTTACCATTCGATCCAGAGAGGAAGGGCATTTCATGAATTACAAAGGGGATATCTGTTTTATCAGCTATATATCTATAATGATCCAGAATCTGATCATCACAAAAATATTTTTCTCTAATCAAAAGTGAAATTGCATCTGCACCTTGTGCTCTTGCAGCCATGGCAAATTCAGAGGAAGTTTTTGTGGAGCAATGGATGGGATCTCCTACAATTATTAAATTTTCTTTATCTAAAGACTTTACTTTTTTAATACAAAATTTATTTAATTCATAAATTTCTGAATTATCTAACTGAGAATATCTTGAGTTATATGCCATAACATAAAAAAGTCTTCCTCCATTAAAATAAAGACTTTCAATATAATTTTCTAATGACATGTAATCTATCTGAAGATCTTCAGAAAAAGGTGTAAAGATAGTAAAAAGAGGGCCTTTAATTTTGTCAATTAGTTCTCTTCTGCTAAACATTAGAAATCAGATCCTTGCTAGGTCACTATATAACATTGACTTTGCTATTTCTTTTATGGATCTACTCCCTGTCCAATTAACTTCTTTCTTAAGCTTTGATGCATCTCCAATTTTACCTTTTGTATCTAAAGGTCTAAAGTATTTTTTGTCGACGTGACATATTATTTTTCCTGTTCTCTTATCCTTGCATATTTCATCAACTCCATCACCAACAAATAAAGGTTCAAAATCTGCGGCTTTGCATACCTCCCTAACAAAATCTCTCAAAAGACATTTTCTCCCAGAAGCAAAAATAAATTTACCAGTTGATTTAAGATCTCCAAGTTTTGATAAAGCCACTATAAAGTCTTCAGCACTACTCCAGTCTCTTGATGTCTCAAGATTTCCAAGATTAAAAGGCTCACCAAAGCCTTTTTTCATTCTTGCAATATTAAATGAGATTTTACGGGTAACATAATTTTTTGCTCTCCAAGGACTTTCATGATTAAAGAAAATACCTGAAGCAATATTTAAACCATATATATTTGAATAAATATCAGCTAACTCAAGACAAACAAGTTTTGAAAGTCCGTATGGATTAATAGTTTTATATGAATTAAGCTCATTAATTAAATCTACCTCAAGACCAGAATAAACTTCAGAACTGCTAGCAAGAAAAGTCCAAATCTTTGAGTTTCGATAGCGCAATGATTCAAGGATATTTAAAGTTGTATTTATATTTGAATCGAATGTTTTTTTTGGATGATTAAATGAATCAGCGACAAAACCATCAGCAGCTAAGTGATAAATTTTTTCGGGCTCATATTTATCAAGAAGTTTTAAGATCCCATATTGATCTTGAAGATCTAATTCAATTAATTGAACCTTATTTTTGATTGACATTTCATCAAGACGCCACATGGGAGATGAATTCCCTCTTCTAAATGTACCCACTACATTTTTACCTTCAGAAATTAATTTCCTAGATAATAAAGAACCATCTTGTCCTGAAATACCAGTTATTAAGACAGTTTCAGGCATGCTCAGTTAAAAGAATTGTATTATCGATGGCTTTATGAAAACCCTCAAAATTGTTCAAGTGCCCTTGCCATACCTCAAGAACTTTAACTTTATCTGAGTTTATAGATTCAATCAAGTAGGGTCTATTAGATTCATCTCCTTCTCCAATTTTGACCCCCTCACCATCAATCCCAATTGAATCCGCCAAATGTAAATGACAGGATAAATTTTTTAAAATATCAAAATCATTGTGGGTTACTGTTTTTGCAGATAGTCCCATCAAAAAATGACAGACATCAAGACATATATGGATATCATATTCTTTAATAAATTCCACATCCTCGCTTGTGTTAAATGCTTTTATATCTTTTGAACCACCAAAGTACCACGCTACTGGTGGTAACCACTGCGGCAACAGTAATATTTCTTCATTCATTAAATTTGCAATTAAATCAGCTACCTGCGAATAAAAATCTTTTTTATTTTTTTTAATTAAACTAAAACTACCCACTATTGGCACACGACTTCCTGTCCTCTCCTGCAAATCCAAAGAAAACCGTTTAACATTTTCAATTACTTTTTGACTTAAAGAAAATATCTCGTGATTTCCAGTAAATGGATCAATCAGATATTCAGGACTTACATAATCAGGCAAGTGAATGCTGTAGCATTTATCACTCGGATATTTTGATGCTTTTAATTCACCTGAAAGAACTTCCTTAAAAGAAAGATGAAATTCATAATTTTTTAGGTTAAAAATTTTCTCCAATTCAACAAAATCATGTGTCCTTATTGGAAGGGATAGTAATAAGTTATTTGCTTTAACTTTGTTTTGATTTTTAAAAATAATTGGATTTTGATAGTGACTTGGTTGAAGTACTTCACCTTCCCTGAGATTGCGTTTTAAATGCTTATCTGATAAATTTGCAAATTGAGTTCTTGTTAGTCCAATTTGAGGACTTAACTCAACAAAATTTTCTGTAGTTAATAAATCACCTTTAACAAAATTGTCTTTTGCATATAAAGATCTACCTAAATTTTGTTTATTAAGTAGTTCGCCTTGATTTAAGCTTCTATCACAATCTCCACTCAAAATTAAGGGCATTGATTTTAAAAAATAGCTTAGTCTTTTAAATTCGGGAATATCTGAGCTAGAAGAATGATCTAGACCTATAGAGTCTTTTGATAAAGTAATATGTCTTTCAATGACACAAGCTCCTAGCGTGGCTGCAATAAGGCAATTCTCCCAGTATTCATCATGACTAGAATAACCAACTTTTCTTCCACACATTTTACTTAAATGTTTAATGTATCCTAATTTACTATTTCTAATAGCTAAAGGATAATTAGAAATACAATGTAGAAGTGTCCAATTTTCCTTAGATAAGAGATTATTAATTACTTTCTTTATCTCATTTTCATTTTGACAACCTGTAGAAAGTAAAACATCTTTTCCAGTGTTTAATAGCGTATTTCTTAGATCTTCATTTTGAAACTCAACAGATGGAATTTTGAAAAAATCGAATATATCTATTGAAGGAAAATCCTCTATGTCCCTCACGCTGAAAAAACTAATACCAACACTTAACCCCAGCTTTTTGGCATCTTTAATTAAAGAGCCAATATTAGATGGAGATAAATAATTACGGATGATTTCTGATTTAAGTATTTCATCCCCAATTTCTTCCCCTTTATTAGAAGCATAAGAATTTTTTAGATTGCGATATTGAAACTTTATTCCATTTGCCCCACACTCTGCTGCAGCCTTAATTAGTTCTTGAGCTTTTTTTATTTTCCCATCATGATTAATACCAATCTCCGCTATTAATTTAATGCTTTTGTAGTTATTAAACATAGTTTTTCTTTCAAGAAGATAATTTAAACAAAAACTAAACTTTATTTTTTTTTGAAATATTTAATATTTATAATCCCATAAATAGAAGTCATAAATTTAATAAACTCATGAAAATATTACATTTTTAATCATATTTTAAATGTTTGTTAATGAATAAGGTTAATTCAAAAATTTATAGTTTCTAAAGTAATACTTTTAACAAAAATTAAAAAGAAATTTTTTAAATCATAAAAGATTTTTTTATCAATTAATAATGGCTTATTTGTTGATAGAATTATTAATATCACAAATACCTAATTAATAATGTTTAAATTATTTTTTTCATAGAGTCTTTTAATGAAATAGAAAATAGTTACGTTAAATTTCATTCTTATAAATATTTACAGGCTACAAAAAAATCAGTTCGCGATATATTGCTTTGTCAAATATTTTGTAATCTATTTTTTTAGAGTTTTATTTTTAATCATTCATTAAAATTTTTTGATTTATATCTAAATTGAATTAATATTAGATTTATCAACTTAACTAAATTAATTTATATCATTTTAAGAATCTAAAATTCATACTAATGTTATTAAAAATCTCGATACTTTACTATTTAATTAATTTATAAAATTTATGAATATTTTGATTACTGGTGCTGCTGGATTCATTGGTTATCATTTGTCCTACTATTTAATCGGTCTTGGGTACAACGTATTTGGCTTTGATAATCTTAATGATTATTATGATGTAAACCTGAAAAAATCTAGATTATATTCTTTGAAAGAAAAAGGATCATATTCTTCAAATTTCGTTTTTAAGAAAGGAGATTTGGAAAATTATTCTGAGCTTAAAAATTTTTTTGAGGAGTGTAATCCTAAAATTGTTATTAACTTAGCAGCTCAAGCAGGAGTAAGATTTTCAATTGAAAATCCATCATCATATATTTACTCAAATTTAGTTGGTTTTTCAAATGTTCTCGAGTTAAGTAAAATTTTTGGTATTAAACATTTGATATACGCTAGTAGTAGTTCCGTCTATGGACATAATAGTAAAATTCCGTTAGAAGAAAATGATAGGGTGGATATGCCAGTATCTCTATATGGAGCCACAAAAAAATCGAATGAGTTAATGGCTTATTCTTACAGTAATCTTTATGGCCTCCCAACTACTGGTTTACGACTTTTTACAGTATATGGACCGTGGGGAAGACCTGACATGGCATTATTTCTTTTCACAAAGGCGATAATAAATGAAGAACCTATCAATGTATTTAATAATGGGGATATGGTTAGGGATTTTACTTATATTGACGATGTAATTGAGTCTATATTTAGGATAATTAAGCAAGAACCACCAGACTCTAATGATTTATATCAAAATTTTCACGATTCTTCTTTAAGTTCGGTTCCTTATAGGATTTTTAATTTAGGCAATTCAGATCCAAAAACTTTAATGGAATATATAAAAACTATTGAAAATGAATTAGGTATTGAAGCAATTAAGAATTATATGCCCATGCAAAGTGGAGATGTAAAAGTAACTGAGGCAAATAGTAAAAGGCTAGAAGATTTTATTAATTTTAAACCTAACACGAGTATTAAAAAAGGGATTAAAGAGTTTATAAATTGGTATCGGAAATTTTATAAAGTATAAAAGATGTCAATATTAATATTTTGTCTTTGAACTAATTATTTATTTAAAATATTCTTATGTAATTATGAAGAAAATTCTTGTCACTGGTGGAGTTGGTTTTATTGGGAGCCACACATGTATAAGCCTTCTTGAAAAGGGTTACAAGCTAATTATCCTTGATTCAAATATCAATAGTTATAAAGAAGTTTTAACTAGGATTAAATTAATTAGTCAATTAAAAGGTATTAATAAAATTGATTTGACTTTTGAAAAAGGTGATATCAGAAATCAGGAATTTTTAGAAAAGATCTTCAGCAGAGAATTAATTCTTGAGGATCCAATAGAGGGAGTTATTCATTTTGCAGGTTTAAAATCATTATCTGAATCAATTCAAAAGCCATTGCTTTATTGGGAAAATAATGTCATGGGCTCTTTGAATTTATTTAAGACTATGGAGAGTTTTAATTGTAGAACCTTAGTTTTTAGTAGTAGCGCCAGTATATATGGAATTTCCTCGGGCGTACCAATTCTAGAAAATAATCTTATTAATCCTACCAACCCCTATGGTCAAACTAAAGTGGCAGTTGAAAATATATTGAAAGCTATTTTTCAAAGTTCAAATAAGAAATGGAGTATAGCAAATTTGAGGTATTTTAATCCAATAGGAGCTCATGAAACTGGGTTAATTGGAGAGTCTCCACTATGTACTCCTAACAACTTATTCCCAAGAATATGTAGAGTTGCAAAAGGTGTTGACAAGAAGTTAAAGATATATGGAAATGATTGGGAAACTCCCGATGGTACATGTATAAGAGATTATATTCATGTAATGGATTTAGCTGATGCACATATATCAGCATTAGATTATCTAGCAAATAATGAGCCTCAAATAATTAACATAAATATTGGAACGGGGAAAGGAACCAGCGTACTTGAGCTAATTAAAAAATTTAATGAAATAAACGAATGTAAAGTATCTTTTGAATTCTGTAGAAGGCGACAAGGGGATGTAGCAATCGTAATTGCAGACAATAAAAAGGCTATTTCCACTCTTAATTGGGAACCTAAAAGGAAGATTGGACAAATGTGCAAAGATGGCTGGAAATGGCAAATTGGCAGCNACATTTGATGAGATTTTATGTTTTGAATATTTTATATAAAAAATTATATTGATCCATTACCTATTTGCCAGAAATTTAAATTTGAATTATCCATCTGCTTTATTGAAATAACAGATCTTGTATCAAAAACCCATGCGGGCTTTCTCATTATTTTAGCTATTTTCTTCCAATCTAATTCGGAGTAAATATCCCATTCAGTTAAGATTACTACAGCGTCAGCATTATGAAATATTTCGGATAAATCTTCAGCAAAATCCCAGTTTCCTCCCTTAAAAAAATTTGATTTATTTTTTTCTTTAAAGTTACTTCCTAAAACATTTTTATTTAAGTCAATTTCAATTTGTTCAAGTTTTACTTTTGAATCATGTATTACTAAGTATGCCTCTTCCTCTAGTAGATTTTTGCATATTTGTATCGCCGCAGATTCTCTTGTATCGTTGGTATTTGCTTTAAATGCAAAGCCTAATATAACAATTTTTTTATTTGATAAAGTACCAAATAATTTCTTAGTAATTAGTCTTGAAATTCTATTTTGATGCCAATTATTTAGATTTACAACGCTTTCCCAGAAAGAGGAGACTTCGGGTAATCCAAAAAATTCTGATAAATAAGCAAGATTCAAAATATCTTTTTTAAAGCAGCTACCTCCAAAACCTGGGCCAGAATTAAGAAATTTTGAACCAATCCTTGTATCTGAACCAATAACTCTTGATACCTCTTTGACATCTGCACCCGTTACTTCACATAAAGCGCTTATAGAGTTGATTGAACTTATTCTTTGAGCCAAAAATGCATTTGCAGTAAGTTTAGCCAATTCACTACTCCAAACATTTGTGGTAAGTATCTTTTCTTTTGGAACCCAGTTTTTGTAAATTTGGACTAAAGAATTGATGGCATCTATATTTTCTCCACCAATTAAAACTCTATCTGGATATAGAAGATCATTTATTGCGGTCCCTTCGGATAGGAATTCAGGATTTGATAACACATCAAAAGTTTTTGATTTTTCAGTATCTTTAACAGAGGTTTTTACCTCTTTTAAAATCGACACTATTACTTCAGCTGTCCTCACAGGTAATGTACTTTTCTCAACTACGACTGTGTGTCCTTTAGAAAATTGAGCAACTTGGCGAGCACAAGCCTCTACCCATTTTAAATCACTCGCTTTACCAGCTCCAAGCCCCTTTGTTTTTGTAGGTGTATTTACCGAGATAAATACCATATCTGCCTCTTCAATTCTTTCTTTTACTAAATTTGAGAAAAATAAGTTTTTATTTCTACATTTTTCGACAATTTTCCTTAATCCAGGTTCATAAATAGGCAACTTGTCTAAATCAGGATTATTCCAATTTTTAATTCTCTCTTCGTTTAAATCAACTACATTTATAGTTATATCGGGGCATTTTTCAGCCATAACAGACATTGTTGGTCCACCTACATAACCAGCACCAATACAACAAATATTTTTAATTAACATCAAATAATTTATTAGTAATATATGATCTTCATTATAAATTAATACAAAATAGATATAAAGAATCCATTTATAAAAATGCAAATTAGAGATATAAGAAATGAAATATGATAAATTTTCATTATGAATAATTTAAGTATAAATAAGATTTTTCCATTATTAATCTGTGGTGGATCTGGGACAAGACTTTGGCCTCTTTCAAGAAGCAGTTTTCCTAAGCAATTTTCAAAATATAATCCTAAAAATAATTTTTCATTTCTTCAAGATACCTTTTCAAGATTAAAGAATATAAAAAATATTCAGGATCCTATATTAATTTGCAATGAGGAACATAGGTTTATAGCTGCTGAACAAATGAGAGAAATAAATGTTGAGCCAAAAGCAATAATTCTGGAACCTTGTGGAAGAAATACAGCACCTGCAGTTGCTTTAGGGACAATTCAAGCAATCAATTTTGATCATGATTCTCTTGTATTGGTTTTACCCGCAGATCATGCAATTAATAATGCTGATAAATTCAATGACATAATAAACAAAGGTATTAAATATGCAGAAGAAGGTTATATTGTTAGTTTTGGAATTCCTCCAACTTGCCCTGAGACAGGTTTTGGATATATAGAAGCAGAAGAACCTCTAGATAAAAAAGATATAAAAGGTATTAAAATTAAGAAATTTATTGAAAAGCCTGATAAGAAAACTGCAGAAAAATTAATACTTAATGAGAAATATAGCTGGAATAGTGGAATTTTTCTAATGCGTTCAGAAATTGCTTTTAAACAATTTAGTTTATTTGTTCCTGAGCTGATATCACAATGTGAAGACTGCATAAAGAATAGTTCAGTTGATTTAGATTTTATAAGAATTCCTAAAGACAAATTCTCTGCATGCCCTAATATTCCATTTGACATAGCAGTTATGGAGAAAACAGAGTTAGGAGTTGTGTTGCCTTTAAATGTTGAATGGAGTGATGTTGGAAACTGGGAGGCATTATGGCAAATTTCTAAAAAAGATTCTCACGGAAACGCATTATTGGGAAATGTTTTGTCTGAGAAAATTAAAAATTGTTATATGCGAAGTGATAATAAATTATTAGTTGGAATAGATATTGAAGATCTCATTGTAGTTGAAACAGATGATGCAGTATTGATCTCAAAGAAGGGATCTAGCCAAAAGTTGAAAAATATTGTAGATATGATGAAAAAAAGAAATATTAAGGAGGCTTTGATCCATAAAGAAATATTCCGACCTTGGGGAAGTTATATCTCTTTGTCAGGGGATTCAGGATGGCAGGTGAAAAGAATAAATGTTAAACCAGGTGCCTCACTATCTTTGCAAAAACATAATTTCAGAACAGAGCACTGGATAATAGTAAATGGAAAAGCTTTAGTAGAAATTGAAGATAATAAAAGTATTCTTTCTGAAAATGAGAGTACTTATATTCCTTTAGGGAGTAAACATAGATTATCTAATCCTGGAAAAACTCCGCTTGTGCTGATTGAAGTTCAAAGCGGAGTATATTTAGGTGAAGACGATATTATAAGATTCGAAGATATTTACCATAGAAACAACTTTAGTGAATAATATAAATATTAAAAGACTTGTTAGTGAAAATTGAAGATTATTATAATTACTGAAAAATATGGTGGATTTTGTAATAGGCTTTTTCAATCTTTACATTATCATGCTTATTCAATAGAAAAAAATATTAAGTTTTTTAATCCTACTATGTTAGGTATTTTGAAATTTGATAACTATTTTTTTTACTTTTTAGATAATATAAATAATTTTTTACTAAGGAGTATTACAAAAGTATTTAGAATTATTTTCGGGCGAAAAGAGCTTTATTTTTATTTTAATAAAAACAATTATATTAAATTTGTTAATGGATGGGATTTTAGAAAATATAAACTATCAGCTAAGCATCATAAAGTTTTGAAGACTCTTTATAGTTTTGATAAAAGATATTTTTCGGGAAAATCAATAACACTTTTAAAATTTTTAATTAATAAAAAAAAAGACGGTAAATTTATTATTGGAATTCATATTAGAAGAAGAGACTATAAGCAATGGAATAAAGGCAAATATTATTTCGATGATGATTTTTATAAAGATGTGATTAATAAATTAAAAAAAAATCTAATTAATGAAAATAAAGATCCTTTTGTAGTTGTTGTAAGTGATGAAAAAATAATATCAGATATTGGTGCAAATTTTTATTCAGAAGGGTCTTGGAAACAAGACCAAATAACCTTGCAATCTTGCGACTTGATAGTGGGACCACCAAGTACATTCACAATGTGGGCTTCTTATATTTCCCAAGTCCCTCTTATTAAATTAAATGCAAATAAAAACTTGACTAACGCTATTGTTTGTAGAGGTTAAAAATTTATATCATAAAAGCAATATAATTTTTTAGTCATAAAACAATTATAAGTTTAGGTCTCTAATAAATTGTATATTTAACTTTATTATTTAATTGCTAAAGTTTATCTCTCAAAAATGTAAAAATTTCTTTTCTTAAGTTGAATATTTTTTTGCTGAGATTAATTTACTAAGTAAATAATAAACAAACTTATTATTTTATTTTAGTTTTATATTATATTTTTATAACTTAGAAAATTCAAAATTCTAAATAGAATTAAAACATAATTAAAATAATTTCTTTAGATTAAAAATTAAAATCTTGTCAAGTTATATTGGACTATAATTAGAATGACTTTGCTCATAATAATTGGTTAATATTTTGGAGATTACTTTATGCTGAGATTAAAAAAAGGCCAGCCCAAGTTAGATGAATTTATTGAATTTAGTCTTTTGGTTTTTGGGTATGTTGTTGTTGATGATTTCTTGTCCGCAAATGATAATCTGTTTTGTAGGTTAAAAAGTAATCACCTAAATTCAATCTCTTTAAATAAGATAAGCAAAAATAATGATTATGCTGGAGGTATTTGTAAAACAAATTTGAATTTGTTAGCTCATACAGAAATAAATAAAAAATCTGATAGCACAATAGATAAATTGAATAACATTAATGAACTAAAAGAATTAGTTAGATTACCTTTGATTGATGAAACTGCAAAGCGATTTTTTCATGGTGAAAATTTTAATATAGATGTCTTCCAAACACTTGATACTCCTAGTAGTAGGCATATTGCTCAAGAACCGCATTTTGACCGAATCCCTACATTAAAGTTTATGCTTTATATCAATGATATTTCTTCTGAAAATGGTGCATTTGAATTGTCTCCATCAACTCATCACTGGATTAAAAGAACTTTTCCTTTACCTAGACCTTCATATGATAATCCTGAATATTTTAAAAAGACTAGGGAATTGCCTAAACCTATAATTGACAATTTAAAACCTATTGAAGGTAAAGCTGGAACATTAATAATTTTTCATACAGATACCATTCATAACCAAGGAGTAGTTAATAATGGTGAATGCAGAATAATTAGGTCGCATTTTAGAAATAAAAAGCAGAAATTCAATCAAACGCAAAATATTCAAAAATTAAAAAATTTATTCAAATTTTTTCAAAATAAAAAATATTAAATCTTAAGGTAATATTTAAAGACTTCTAAGTTTACCTTTCTCATAATGTAGATAATTCTTACTGTAATACTTAAAAAAACTTTAAATAAATAATATAGAGCTTTTTACAACATTAACTTTTAACTTAATTTATCAAATGAAACTTCATTAAATTATATTTATTGATTAGATTAAATTTAAATAAAATCCTAAAAGTATTCATACTTTTTATTTTCTAAACAAAAACATGGAATATGTCATAATTTAAGAGGTTTTAAATTGCTTACCAAATGAAGAAAAAAATAAGAACAATTTACAAATATTTAAAGTCAAATCTTCGTAATGATTCAAATATTTTATTAAATGATAAAGACTTAATATATAATTGCTGGATAACAAATATTTTTCAAGAGTCTATAAAAGTCCCTGGACACATAATGGAAATAGGAGTTGCAGCTGGAAGAAACTCTATATTATTTGGGTCACTTTTGAAACTTACTGGTGAATCAAATCATCGGCAGTACTATGGATTTGATACTTTTGAGGGGTATATAGAAGAAACCATAACGGATAACCCATGGCTTTCGAATAATGCATGGAAAAATAATGAATGCAAAATCGAAAATGTTGAGAATAGAATCCGAAAAGCTGACTTGTCGGATATATGTACTTTTTTTAAAGGAGACTGTAGAAAGACTATTCCAGAATTTTTAAATAATCATAAAGATAATAGAATGCAGTTAGGTCATGCAGTTATAAGTCTCTTATATATCGACTGCAATGCTTATTTACCTGCAATTTCCACTATAGAAAAGGTTTATCCACATATCGCGCCTGGAGGAATAATTTGTCTCGATGAAAAAATACAAGGAGGTGAAACAAAAGCACTTTTAGAGTTTGCTAGGGCTCATAACCTTGTGGCAAAACATTCATACTACGGAGTTCCTGCATATCTTCAAAAGAAATAATTCGAGTATTGATTTTATTTTCAGAATTTCTAAAAAGATCAAAAGCTTCAAAGCAAATTTAGAAAAAAAATACTTTCTATCCTGAAGTTAAATTAATGATTTAAATTAAATAATTTTTCAACTTAATTATTAACTTATTAGGTGTTATGCAAATATTTAAAAAATATATCAGAACATTTTTTAAAAATTTTCTTATATTTTTTTTTATTATGTCTAATAGTTTTTAGACTTAAATTAAGGTTTATATACTACTTTATATACAAAANTTTCAATAATGGAAGAATAATCCTTTTCAGATTTTGTTTGTTTTGGAAAGTAATTTCATTAATTTGTCTTTTGAGCTCTCAATATTAACATTTGCAGGTTTTATTTCAGTAAATAACTTTTTAGATAAACTGATCAAAATTAATTTTTGCATTATTAGATTTTAAAAGTTTTACTCTCGAATAAAAATTAAGAAAAATTTTTATAAATAAGATATATGGAGTTAAAAGTCCATATATCTTTGAAGATATTGAAATGGTTTCTTTATATCCATTAATAATGGAATTATTATTTAATGTACTAATTCCTCCAATGGGCATAATAGATATTATTTGGTCAAAATAATAAGTTTTCCATAATTTTGTTTTTCTTAGAATTAATTGTTGCTTATAGTCCGATGCTATTTTCAATTTTGAGTCGAAGGGGGTTTGTAATTTAGATAATATTGATTTCTTCACCACGAATGAAGGGTGTGGTAATTGGGCTAAAGGTAAATACTTATAAAAACCACCAATTCCAATAATCCTTTTTATATTCTGCTCTTTAATATTTATCTGAATAGTACCTCCTGAGTAGGCATGAAAATTTGGATGATTTTTTATATTTTCTGCTAAATCTTTTAAACTGTTTCTAGAAAAAAATATATCGCCAGCATTTAAGAAAATTATATATTCATTTTCGGCTAATTTGAATGCCTGATTCATTGCATCATATACACCTTGATCTTTGCTTGTATAAAATTTTGTATTTTTATATTTAGAGAAATTTATATCCTTAGTTTTATCTTCTGAAAGTCCATCCTTTATTATATGAGAAAAAAGTTTGTAACTTTGCTCCTGAATTGATTTAATCGTTCTTTCTAATTCACTTTTGGCATTAAATGTAACAGTAATTATAGAAAAAGAAATTGAATCAATCATTTTTTCTTTGGATGGGATCCTCTAAAATTAAACACTAATCTTATCGTTTCTAATAATATTAAAAGATCAAATAAAGTCGAAAAGTTTTTTATGTAATATATATCGTAGCTAAACTTCATTTTACTATCCTCAATGGAGGCTCCATATGGATAACTTACTTGAGCCCAACCACTGATTCCTGGTCTTACTAAATATCTAAGCTTATAATTTGGAATTTCTGTTGTTAACATTTCATCTATTTCAGGACGCTCTGGACGTGGTCCAATTAGGCTCATGTCTCCTTTAAGAACAGATATTAATTGAGGCAGCTCATCCAATCTCGTCATTCTTAGAAACCTACCAACTTTAGTAACTCTTTTATCATTACTGTATGACCATTTAATACCATTTTGCTCAGCATTTATTTTCATACTTCTTAATTTATAAATAGTAAATACTTGCCCAGCAAACCCGCTCCTTTTTTGGCTGTATATTATTGGACCTCCATCTTCAACTTTTATAAAAATTGAAAATAATAGGATAATAGGAGAAGTGACAATAAGGAGGAATATAGAAAGAGTAAATTCGCTGATTCTTTTAATTCTTTTTGATGTATTAGATCTTTCATTTATTAATAAAACTCTTAATATATTGTCTGAAGATATAATTTCTGTTGGATACCTATGAAGGTATATTTCAAGCCAATTAATTAAAGAGAGTAATTTAAAACCTTTGTTTTTCATACTTATTAATAATTTTTTTTCTTCATCAGTAAAAGTATTTATATCCTCAAGAATAAATGCAAATTTTGTATTATTTAAATTTTCTAATTTCTCTAATTCTGACTTATGAATTGCTTTATAAAATCCATAATTTTTAATTTCCTTTCTTTTTGAAATTAAAGATCCCTTTTCTAAACTTGAATAAATTGAAATCCAATTGATACCATTTGATATATATTTATGAATAAAATATGATTGACCAATTTCATATAAAAAACTTATTGAAGATACGATTGCTAAAAATATTATCCATTTTCCATCCCCAACATTTGAATTTAAGAAAGCAAAAACGATAATTATTATCTTGAATAAGATACCGCTTATGATGTAAGTCTTAAATGTTCTTGAAAATTTACTTATAAAATCATTATCAATATAATCCTCTAATTTTGAATACTTATCTAAAATATAACTTGTAATTATCCAGCAAATAGCAAGAATATTTACAGCTAATAAATTTGTGTTAATGAAATTAATTGATTGCATAATTATGAACAAAGATATAATTATTAAATAATCAACAATGCTTAGGATTAAAAGTCTCCTTCTACTAGATAGCCATGGCATTTTTTTCAGCATTTTTAAATAAATCTTCTAATAAAATTTTTGAACCCTCTTGGAAGATAGGTCTTAATAATTTCTGAAAAAAGATTATTTCTTTTTTTTATTCCATCTTCAAAATTAGGATCAATATTCCTTATTATTGTAAGACTTTTCAATATTTCTTTTTCGTAAATCTTATAAATTGATTCTGGTTCTTTTTTGTGTGCTTTATAGATATTTCCTAATCTAAAGAATTTGTTATTATTAAATATTTGAAATTGGTGAAAATGATAAAAAATTAAATTTTCACCATTAACTTTAATTTTATTATCCTTCAATTTTATTTCATATTGTGAGTAGTTCCATGGTGCAATTCCTGCTCCAAAATTTTTTATAATATGGCATGAATTATATTTATATGGCCAATCATCAAGATATTTCTGATCTCCTAATTTCCCATCTTCGAGTTTATATTGGCACCATTTTAAACATTGATTTTTCCAATTTTCTAAACATTCTAGACCTTCATTGTCTCTTCTAAAACTATTCCATTCAACACAGAATTTACCATTAATTTCTAGATTTTTAAAAGGTGGTGAGAATCTATGTTCAATAATTGCGATTGATGAATTTCCAATTTCTTTAAAAATCTTCTCAGGACTAGAATAAAATAATAAATCTGCATCAAGGTAAGTAATTTGATGGATATCATAAAATTTGTTCATTACATACCAGGTAAAATAAGATGCTAATGTCCAACAATACTCAGCTTTTGTTCTACTTTTTTTTGCTTTAAGTAAAGATTCGTTCTCTACTTCGTAAAGTTCAATACAATTTACATGAGATATATTAATTTTTTTTAAAAATCTTTTTGTTTTATCATCTATACAAAGGACATAAATTTCAAATTCTTTGCAGTGTTTTGAAAGACTTTTAATCATAGTTAAGCCTTTAATCAGATAATTACTATCAAATAATGTGCAAAAATATCTTTTCATTATTTATATATGTATTGCTTTAGTATCTCAACTAACTCTTTCATTCTTATTTCATAGGTATGTTCTTTTAATGTTCTTTCTTGTCCTGCAAGGGCAATTTCAGAGATTTTCTTGGGATTTTCAAGTAAGTATTTAACTTTTTCTGATGCTTCCTCTTTGCAAGAGTATGTAATTATTTCTTTATCAATTTCAAATAACTGATTTAAATTATCTTTTTTATCTGTTAACAAAAGTGAACCCATACCAGTAGCTTCAAAAAGTCTCATGTTATTAGCATTATTCAAAGATACATCAATATGTCTATTAAGTGATATTTTTGTTTTAGATAAAATTTTATACATATCTAAACCCCATTTTTCTCCAAAATGATTTTTTCTTATTGGTGAATAAAATGGTAATTTATTTGCGCCATATCCATAAATTTTCAAATCTTGATTTAAGGCAAGATAATTTAAAGTTTCTAATGCAGATTTATGATGCTTACTAATACCTCCTACAAAACTAAAGTTTATATCTCTTTCTGAATTTTTAATCTTAGATAAAATTCTTTTATCAAATCCTATTTTGAAATATTCTGATTTTATTCCTTGTTTGTTCAATATTTCAACAAAATGAGGGAAGGAAGTAAGAATAAGATCAAAGGGTTTAAGAAATGATTTAGGCGGAAGAGGAGATGCAATTTGCCCAACTAATAATTTAATGTTTGTTTCTTCTTTTAGTTCCTTTAGTATATTTCCCGAAAAAAAAGATAAATCCTGACAATATAGTATTTCTGGTTGAAAATGATTAATTTGTGCTTTGGCGATATCATAAAGTCCATTTATATTACTAAAACTTTTTCCAATAATTGGTATCTTAAAAAATTTGTGCGGGATTTTTAACGGTAAATTAGAAAAATTTATTTTATTTTCTTTTGCCCACTTTTTTTGTAAATGTATGCAATTAACTAATAGATCTTTGGATAATATTTTTTCTTTATTCAGATAATAACTATAAGAATCAGAGGTACCAAAATATTCATCTAATAATGAATTAAGTTGAACTTTATAATTATAATTTTTTAAACTTTTATTTTTTTTATAAAAAGCTTTTTGAAAATTCTCATAATAAGTATCTATAAATAAAATTTTCACAAAGACTATCTCATGTCCGGTAATATAATAAATTTAATTATTCTAAATGGCAAGCTAATTTTCTCAATATTACTGAGAGCAGTCCACCAAAAGAAAAACTTAGAATAGAAAAGTGAGGATGATTTTCTTGCAAAATTTTTGTAAATTATATTTTCATTTTTTCTTTTTTCTTGTACTTTATCAAAATTATCATCACTATAAATAACTGCATTCATAGGTATTAAAAGTTTATAACCCTTTTTTTTAACCCTTAATGATAATTCATAATCAGCAAAATAATGTGGAATTAATTTTGGCCTTAAACCATTTACATCTCTGATACTTTTTAAAGGGTACAAAACACCTCTCCCTGAAAGTACATCAACATTTTTTAAAATGTCTGATCTTTTAAAGAGAAATTTATTATTGTGAATTTCTTTTACTTCTAATTTTTTTGGTAATATTTTTGCTCCTATAGAAATTAACTCCTCATTCTTACTCTTTACAATGCTTCCAACCGCTGCAGGATAACTGCTTCTTGCCACATTGTATAGAGTTTCTATATAATCATTTTTTATTTCGACATCATTATTGATTAATAAGACCCAATCATTTTGATTCTCTTTATTTATAATATATTTAATTGCTAAATTTACTGCACCAGCCCATAAAAGTTTTCCATTGCCATTTAAGGTTTTTATATCATTTTGTTTTTTTAACCATTTACCTGTTTTATCAGTTGAACCATCATCTACAACAATTATTTTTATAATATTCCTAATAGTTTGTTCTCTTAAACAAGTTATTATTTTCTTTGTATAAGTAAGCCTATTATAGACAGGAATTATTACATGTATATACATTTTTTTATTATTATTTTTTTATTTTCACTTCTAACAATAAACTATCTCCTACATTTAAAAAGTCAATTAATCTATTAAAAAAACCTATACAAATAAATAAAGTAATTGATAATAATCCTTTGAAAAATATTTTTTTAAATTCTCTTTTTCTTATTTTTGGAATTATATTTTTTTTTTCTTTCCAAATATCGTTTGGTACTCCTCTTTTATGATTATAGAAGTAATGTCTTATCTGTAAAATTGTCCATATATTAGGAGTTATAGTTTTTGTATTGGTAATCTTTAAGCCGCATTTTTCTATCATATTTTGAAAATTTTTTTTATCGAAATGATGTAGATGATAAGGTATATGCCAATTAATCCATTTTATTCCTGCAATTCTTTGCCAGAAAGACTTTCTATTAGGGAAAACAAAAATAATCCTTCCATTCTTTGACAATCTTCCTTTTATGATTTTTATACATTTATCTGGTTCTGGGATATGCTCTATAACTTGATTCATTACTATAAGATCAAATTTCTTTCCTGAAAAAGGATTATCTTCTACACTGCCAAAATGTACTTTTAAATTTAACGATTCAGCAACTGATTTGATATTAGTATCTGCTTCAATACCAAATGATTTTGCTCCTAAATTATTAATTTCTATTAGAGATGAACAATCTCCACACCCTACATCTAAAACCATTTCTCCTTTTTTCGAGTAAAAGTGGCCTTGATTATTTATACCTTTAAACCAATAAAAAAAATTTGACAATGGACTAAAATCTTTATTTGCTTTTTTAAATATTTGTTCGTGATTAATATATTTTCTTGGATAATATTGTTCGTATAGTTTTCCAAGGTCTTGTTCTTTAAGTCTTGGAAAAGTTGATATGTGATTACATTTTGTACATTTTGCTAGTTTATATTGATTGGGTTCCCCAAACCTATCATCAAATACATCTTTGAAAGTATCAAATTCATAGTTTTTACAAACAGGACATTTTAAAGAAACAATACTCAAATTATATTAAAATTATCTTCAATTATTATATGTCACATAAAGTTATGATTAATTAGTTTAAGTTATAGTTTTTTATATTTTTAGAATTCCTTATATTCCCATATATTATTTTAATCTTAATATTCTAGATCACATTATACTAATAAAATTGTATTTTTAGCTTTTTAATTTTGGGATGACCAATATAAAATTGGAATTTTACATTTGTTGAGCGTTTCTTAAGAATATTTTTAATAATTTACTGCCATCTTCAAAATAAATTTCGTATTCCGCTAATACAGCATAAAAATTAATTCCATTTTTATGGGCATTATTGCCTTTAAAATTCTTATCTTTCCTAAGTAAAAATAAAAATTAAGGATTTTGATTCGCAATGTCCTTTGCAAAAATTTTGTGCGTGTCAATGAAGTTTTTAGAGTTAATAAACTTTGAAATATCACCATTTGAGATAACACCATATAGACTTTCGTCATCATTAATAACAATTAATGGATATCCCTTTGTGATTTTTAATAATGTAAGTACTTTTGATAATGATTCATTTTTGTTACATATAAAGTTGCTATTTAAATTATAATAATGAGCCATTAGATTATTAATCTCCTCACAAAAACTATAAAATTATAAAATTGATAAAGTGAAAAAAATGTTTTTTTATAATAATTTTTAATGATGAAAAAATTTAAAATATTTTAAAGTTTAAATTATTCAATATTTATTAATTAGAAATTTTTTTACTATATAGATTTGATTAGATTTTGATCAGGGAACTTAACGTCAACAATATCTTTATAAGAATCATAAGAAAAATTATGTTTATGATTTATCCAATTTAAGATTTCTTCTGATGAATTATATTTTAAATAAGTAATAGATTTGTTTTCTATTTCTTCCTTATATATTTTATACGCCTCATTACCATATACTGCTGATTTTATTCCAAATAATAGTGCTTCAATAGCGCAACTACTAAAGTAGGTTAAGTGATGATTTGACCAATATAAATCATCATAAAAACAATGAGTTAATTTTGAACTATACGTTATTAACTCTGAGTTAAATAATTTGCCTAATCTTGATTTTAAGTATCTTAAGTTTTTATTTACGCAATTAGGATGCAGTCTTATTTTTAGTTCAAATATTTTTTCATTAGTATCATTATATTTATTTTGATAATAACTAATTAAATCATATAATCCATCAGGCAAAGGTTCATTATTTGTGTCCCCCTGAGATCCTTGTATTGTAAAAAGAAGTTTTATTTTTGTTGATGTTTTTGACTTTTCTTGGTTATTACTTGCGAATGTCTTATACCAAATAGGCCAAGCATATCCACCCAATATAGGTTTATGAAATTTCCGTTTAGGAGATGTTCTAAGTATATTTTTTACTGATTTACTTCCCCAACACCAAAAATTATCTGGCATATTTAAAAACCCTCTATCTGGGAAAAAATTCCAGCCTGAATATGCAGCTTGGAATTCTCCTTGTTTCCCATGCTGAACTTCAACCGTTGATATATTTAATTCCTTGGCTGCAGCAATAATACCCATTGTGTCGGGGAAGTACCAAGAAGGAAGGAAAATATTTTGTAATGAGTCAAATTTTTTTAGAAAAGTTTTAGATTTGTTTTTAGATATAAGATAAGTTTTTATTGATTTCTTTAACTCTTCGATTAAAAACTCTTCATAATCAATTAGAAGGTTTAATTGTATAAATGATTTTAAAAACTTAATACAGTATTTTTCTAAATTTTTGTATTCTTGTTTGTTATATTTAGATTTAAAAAATGATTTATTTGTATAGTAGTTAAATCCTTTTAGAAAAAAAACATCTTTTAAAAATAAATTATCTAAATAAATTTTCAAGGATTTATCATTAATAGATGATGTCATATAAATCGGATCCATAATTCTATCAATTAGCATTCCACATCCAACTTTTTCCAAATATACTCCCCTAGAAAAAAATAATGTTTTGTATTCTGAATGGAGCTTTTCTACTGAAAATTTATAATTGATATTTCCAAAAAAACTTTTAATTAAATTTTTATATCTTTTTATATTTAATTTTATGATATTAATCTTAAATCTTTTAGTCTTTTTTTTTGTCTTATTCTCTTTTTTCAAGTTAGTTAAAGTTGTCCAAAGCATATTCCTTGTTAGAGGCCAAGATTCCATTCCGAATTTAATAATATCCTCTCTAAATTCAAATTCACTTTCACTTATTATTTGATACACATAACTTAGAGTATATTTATTTTGCATTAAAAATTTTTTCTTAATTATAGTACTGTCTTATTGAAATACAAAATATTGAAAATATTTCGTATTTGATAAAAAATATAATTAAGCTTTTTAAAAAGAATGATATTAATAATATTAGAAGTAATTTTTAATTCAAACTTTTTAAAATTCTTGGATATCAATATTTTTTAATCTTTATTAAACAATTTATTGTCGAGCCATATCTCTAAAAGTTTTATATGTTTTTATTAAACTTTCATAATTACCTGAATCAGCAATAGTTCCATTTTTAAAGAAGTAAATTTCATCACAATTTTTAACTGTAGTTAATCTATGTGCAACTATTATGATTGTCATTTTATTAGTTAAATTATCCACTGCTTCCATTACTTTCTTCTCTGTAAGATTATCGAGTGAGCTAGTTGCTTCATCTAGAATCAATACGGTTGGTTCATTGTATATAGCTCTTGCTATACCTATTCTTTGTCTCTGACCTCCTGATAACCTTACTCCTCTTTCTCCAATTTTTGTAAGATATTTATCAGGAAGGCTTTCGATAAAATAGTGTAAATTGGCAACTTTAGCTGCTTTCATTACTTTTTCTAAATCAATATTCTTATGATTTAATCCAAAAGCAATATTAGAAGCTATATCATTATCACTAATAAAAATATCTTGAGGTACATATCCTACATTTTTTTGCCATAATCTAGAGTTATGGGAATTTATTATTTCATTATCAATTCGTATAATTCCACTTTGAGGCTCTAGAAGCCCAAGTATAATATCTATAGTTGTACTTTTACCGCTTCCAGTTTCACCAACTAACCCAACTTTTGTATTGGCGCAAATTTTGAGACTTAAATTGTTTATTATTTTTTCGGTTTTTTCTTCATAAGAAAAATTTATTCTCTCTAGAACTAGTGATTCTTTTAAATCTATTTTTGAATCGTTAATATTTTCGGAATCTCTAAATTTTATTAAGTTTCTTGAATCTTCATATAAATTGTTAAGAGGTCTTTTGACAAATCTTAATTTACCAAAACTCGAATATATTTCCTGTAATGATGGTACTAATCTATATCCTGCAAATAAATATAAAGTGATAAAAGGTAAAGCATTTTGTAGATCAAAATTCCTTGCAACCATTACTAAAAGAATAATTTGAATACTTCCAAAGGCCATTATCTCTACAAAATATCTTGGCAGAATAGTAGTTATTTGTAGCTTAGAATTTTTAACAGCAAATTTTTTTGCGATTGGTTTAAATCTTGAAATATAAGATCTTTCTAAACCAAGAACTTTAACAACTTTATAAGCGTTAAAAGCTTCATTTATAAGTTTGAAACGCTTTGCATTTATTAAGCTCCTCTCTCCTCCAATCCTTTTAAGAAATGTGCTTACTGTTTTAAAAATATTTAAATAAAGAAAAAGTAAAATAAAAATTATTGAGAATGCCAACTTAGCATTTGTTAAGATGAGTAAGCTAATTATTGAAATAGCTACAATTGTTTGAGATATAATACTAACTAAAGGCAAAAGACCATAATTTACTATAGTATTTACCTCAGCAATAATATTTTTTCCAAGTTCTGAACTATTCCTATTTAGAAACCAACTATAAGGCTGATTAATATATAAATTAAAGATCCTTTTGCTTAACCCGCTTTCGCAAACTTCAACATATAGTATTTGAGAATAAATAGTTAGAGATTTTAAAATTAAAGATGTAGAAAACAGTAATAAACTTGCAATACCAATAAAAATTATGAAAGCCTTTTCATTATTTAATCCTGTAAAGTTATATATTTTAAACAAAATAGGCTGACTATATATCAGTTCCTTATTTGTGAGCAAGCTTATAAAAGGAAAAATAGAAGCTATAGTGAAAACTTCAATTAAGGCCATTATTGATACTAATACTAATAATTTATATCCCTTGGATCTTTCTTCTCTACTAAAAAGACTTATTATCTTTTTAAAATCATTTACCATATAAATGTTAAGGATTATATTTTAATATAACAGTAATTTTGAATTTACTATTATGCCTAAAAAGCAATTAACTTAATTTTTTTTAATTTTTACAAAGAAAAGATATCTAGCATAATCTGTTTTAGTTAAATTTTTTAGTATTGAGGATAGTTATTTAATGAAATCTGATTTTTAGTTATTTTTTGGATTATATGAAAAGTTTCTTTAAGGTTTTTTAACATAATTGATTAATTATATCTACAACTTTGATGGATAATTCTTCAGGCATATGGTCAAAAATTGGAAATGAAATATTTGATTGACAAAATTCTTCAGCTTTTGGAAAATCATTTTTTTTATAACCAAGATTTAAGTATGCAGGCATTAAATGTATAGGTACTCTATAACTGACATTTGTCCCGATACCCTCTTTTAGTAGTTTTTGTTGAAATTTATCTCTATCACCATTAAACAAAAAAGGTATAAGATAATTGGATATCTTAGTTTTAGGGGGATGATTCAGTGCTTTTAAATTCTTTTTTTTAATATGCCTTTTGTAATAATTAGCTATTTTCTCTCTTTCAGAGATATTCTTATCTAATTTTTTAAGTTTAAATCTTAGTATAGCTGCATGTATTTCGTCCATTCTTGAATTATATCCATCTATATCTGCTGTATAGTTTTTTTCGATTCCATAAAATCTTAGTTTTTTTAATTTAGATGAATATTCTTTATTGTTGGTGCATATCATGCCAGCATCTCCAAATCCACCAAGTGATTTTGTTGGATAAAAAGAAAAAACAGATAAATCTCCAAATGAACCAACTTTTTTATTATCAAATTCAGAACCATGAGCTTGGCTACAATCTTCAATAACTGGAATTTTAAACATTTGAGATATTTCACAAATTCTAATTATGTCACAGGGAAATCCATATAAATGAACAGGTATAATAGCCTTTGTTTTCTTGTTAATTGATTTTTCTAGTTCATTAATATCCATGAGACCATAATTATTAATGTCCACAAAAACTGGTTTACCCCCAGCCTGTCTTATCGCAGATATAGTAGGTATAGCTGTATTAGGGACAGTTATTACTTCATCATTTTGTTCAATGCCAATTGCTTTTAGAGCTAGAAACAAACCGTTTGTGGCGTTGTCACAACCAATTCCATATTTTACTCCTATGTATTTTGCAAATTCTTCTTGAAAATTTTCTAATTCTTCACCAAATAACAAACGACCTGAATCAAATACTTTATTTATAAGTTTAATATAATCATCTCTATTCTCATCGATGTCATATCTATAAGTCCATGATGGAATTGAATTATTCATAAAAATAGTTTTTATAGCTTGTAATTTTTAAAGGTTTTAAAAAAAAATTAATAAAGTTATTAATATAATATTAGAAAATTTTTCTTAATTAAGCTAAGTTATATCCAATATGAAAATAACTTTTAAATAAGATTAAAAATTTTAATTCATTTTTAAATTTTCTTATTTGAAATAATTTCAGAATAATATTTAAGAATTTTTGAATATCTTTTTGTATAAATTGTAAAATTTTAAAGATTCGCTAACTAATTCTTTTTTAATTATTAAATTTTTAACGTGCGCAAAATAATTATAAAAGGCATCATCTAATTCTTCTATATGATTAAATTTTTTATTATTTATTTGATAAATACTAACTGGAACTTTTGGATCAGATGTATAAATACGATCAAACCTAATAATTTCATTATCTGATATTAATTCTAAACTATTTTGATAATTAAAACCAAAACCATAAATCCCTTCAAAATTAATATCTTCATTTTTACTGCTTGCTAATATCCATTGAGGACTAAAAGATCCAATATTTTTTGAATAGGAAATTGATACTTCAGGTATATTTAGAATTGCTAAAGTACTAAATAAATATGTACTCATATCCCAAAAAACCCCTGAACCATTTTCATTATTCACTCTGAAAGAACCCTCTTTTGGTAATGGGATAGTAAAGCTAGTTTTAACTCTGGATTTTTTATTTCTCTCTAAAAAATATTTTAAATAATTTAATTGTTTATGATATTCCCAAGTTAAAGCCTCTCCTATAAAGCATTTATTTTTCTCTGCAGTCTTTAAAAGAATATTTAAATCATTTCTATTTAGTGCAATTGGTTTGTCTACAATAATATTTTGTTTTTCATTCAGCAAAAGATTAGAAAAATAAAAATGATTATAGTTTTCGGTAGAGATATAGTAAAAGATAGAATTATTTGACCTACTGAAATTAGGTAAGTAATTTATATCAAGAAAATTAAGCATCCTATCAGTATTAACTTGTTTAGAAAGGAATTTAGATCTTCTTGTAAATATATTTATTTTCTCTATATCTCTAAATCTCATCAATGCAGGTATTACTTTTCTCGAAACTATTGATGAATAACCAACTATAGAAACCTGCATTATTTTTTTAATAAATGTGCAAAAAATAAAAAACCTATAGATCTTAATTCCATTGATACAAAATTTGTATTAAAGCTAAATTTATAAAATTCATTTAATTTAATCCAAAAAAGGTTAGGTTTATTTTCGAAAGAATACATTTCCTCGCTAAAAATTATCTTGTGTAAATTTCTTCTTTTGTAAAATCTACCACCTTCCTCAGTTTGCCATGAGGTATGTAATTCTTTAGTTTTTCTCAGTAATTTTGAATAATCTAGATTCTTAAATTCAGAATAATTTTCTACAAAACTTGGAAGTATCTCAAATTCAGTAAACAAACCGGGTGCAAGACCAATTGAAACTAATAAGTAATATTCTCCCTCTTTTTTTGATACAAATAAATATATAGTTTTAGATTCAATTGATAATAAAGGTTGATCCCAAATGCTTATTTCCCTCGAATTAGACTTCACTGAAACACCAATTATATATCGTTTATCGAAATATTCTTTTTTATCATCGAGATAAATTTTACCGTTCCTATAGACGCATATATCTTTCATCTTCTTGAAGATCCAGGGACTCTGATTTTTGAAAGCAAATAATGAAAACTTACTTAAAAGTGTATTTAGGTCATTATTTCCTATCTCAATTAGCTGTTGTTTGATAAGTTCTCTAAAAAATACAAAAAAAAGAACTGATCTCGTATCAGCATGTAGTATATTCCCTTCCATCGCAAAATCAATAATTTCTTTAGAGGAAAGCCAAAAGAGGTCTATGCATTTTAAGAAGTCTGGCAGTTCGTTGTTTTCTAAAAGTCCAAAATAATTTAAATTTTTTTTATGTAAAAAGGAATCAGACTGCTCTAACTGTAAAGTAGAGAAATTAGCTTTTAAAGATAAATTTTTTATGAAATTTAGATTATTAATCCTTCCTCCATGTTTTCCTTTGAGATTACTGTAAGTCATCTGTATGGCAGGAGATAATTGACTTATTGGATCATTACCAGGTTCAAATTTTTTCTGAAGGAGATAATATTGTTCATCGAAATTATTAGTTCTATATTTTGAGAATATAGCTAACATTCCTATTTCATTTTGAGATATAAGAAAATTATTTGTCTTGTTAGATAAAGCTATAAAAGAGAAAAAACTTTTTGAGATATGATTGAGCGTTAGATCTTTTGAAAATTCCCAATCTCTTAATTCTTTTAAATCTTTAATTTCAACTTTAAAGTCTCTATTTAGACTATTGTATTCTCCAATGTATTTTATCTCTTTAATCATTAATACTGATTTGTAAATGTTTTATAGTCATGATAAGTTCTCAAAGAATTCTTAAAATTATATTCATCACTACTAAGTACTAAAATTAAGGCATCTTCGGAAATATCTTGCATTTCAACCCATGTTAGCCTTGGAAGATATACTGGCTGAGAATTCTTATCTAAAGATTTGCTAATTTTTTCTGAATTTTTTTCATAAATTAAAACCATATTACCTTCTAAAACTTTTAAAACTTGATCTGTATAAATATGGGCATGGCCTCCTCTTTTCCCCCCTTTAACATTAGATATTAAAAAAAATCTTTTAAAAACTTTTCCTGTAAACTTGGAAATTTCAACAGATGTTAAAGTGCCCCTTTCATCTATATTTACATTTTCGGGCAGTAAATCACCTGCTTTCATTTCTATATATTCTTTATTTCATAATAAATCAATATTAAAAATCTCTCTAGAGTATAAAAACTTTTGTAAATTTATAAAAATAAAATCAAATAAAAAAAAGAAGCCCTTACACCTTAAATGAATTAACAATGAGCTTAAAAAATATTTATCAAAAAATCTAAACTTTATTTTAGAAGGTAAGATATCCTGCATTATGGATAAAACTTCTTAAATCTTCAAAAGTTGGAATTCTGATTATCATTGAATACTTTTTAATATAACTTTTTATTGATTGACTAAAGAACGTAAATAATTTCCATAAGAATTGTTAGAAGCTTTAGAAGCAATCTGAGCTAATTCTTTTTTATCGATGAATCCACAATTGTATGAGATTTCTTCTAAGCAAGCTATTTTTAATCCTTGTCTATGCTCAAGGGTTGCTACAAACTGACTAGCCTCTAGTAAAGAGTCATGGGTACCAGTATCTAACCAAGCATGTCCTCTTCCAAATTTGTGAACTTCGAGATCTCCAATGGACAAATAATAATTATTCACGTCAGTAATTTCATATTCACCTCTATGAGATAAATTTAAGTTTTTAGAAATATCAACTACTCTATTGTCATAGAAATAAAGCCCAGTAATTGCATATTTAGATTTAGGTTTTTTTGGCTTTTCAATTATTTTGGATGGGGACCCATTATCGTTGAATTCAACTATCCCATATCTTTCGGGATCACTTACTGGACTTGCAAAAATTGCAGCGCCATCAATATTTTTAGCTTTCTCTAAATCTGAAGAAAGTTCATTCCCATAAAAAATATTATCTCCAAGAATCAAAGCTACATTATCTTTACCTATAAATTTCTCACCAATCGTAAAAGCTTGGGGTATACCCTTGGGTTCTTTTTGGATGGCATAATCAATAGAAATACCCCATTTTTTACCATTGCCTAGAAGTTGTTTAAATCGTGAAAGATCATTTGGGGTGGTTATTAGTAATATTTCTCTTATTCCAGCAAGCATTAATGTTGATAGAGGGTAATAAACCATGGGCTTGTCATAAACAGGAAGCAATTGCTTAGAGGTTGCAATTGTTGCAGGGTATAAGCGGGTACCTGATCCTCCTGCGAGAAGTATCCCTTTCAATTTTTTAATCCTCCCTTATTTAAGAAGTGTTTCATGAATTTATTTAAAAGTCGACTTAAATGTTTGATTACTTATGTACCAATCTACTGTTTTTAATAATCCTAAATCTAGACTTGTTGATGGTTCCCAATATAGTTCATTTTTTAATTTACTTGCATCAATACCATATCTATAGTCATGACCCGGTCTATCTTGGACAAAACTTATTAGCTCAACAAAACTTTTTATTTTAGATGGCTTTACTTTTATTTTTTCATCTAGTATCAAGCAAATTTTCTTTACAAGTTCAATATTTGTTATTTCATTATTACCTCCAATATTATATGTTTCTCCAATTTTGCCTTTTTGAAGAATTTGATACAAGGCTTCAGCATGATCATCAACATATAACCAATCCCTTATTTGTTCACCATTTCCATAAATAGGAATATCTTTTCCTTGAAGTGCATTTAAGATTGTTAGTGGAATAAGTTTCTCGGGATATTGATTAGGTCCATAATTATTTGAGCAATTAGTTATAATTGTTGGAATTTTAAATGTATGATTCCAAGCTCTCACTAGATGATCAGAACTGGCTTTAGAGGCTGAATAAGGTGAATTTGGTTTATACCGAGAAAATTCATTAAACAGACCCGTTTTCCCTAGGCTCCCAAACACTTCGTCAGTTGATATATGGTGAAATCTAAAGTTTTGTGGAACGTTTATTGAGTCTGAATTTAAATAATTTCTAGTACACTCCAATAAATTAAAAGTACCAATTATGTTTGTATGAATAAATTTATCTGGATCATTAATCGACCTATCAACGTGTGTTTCAGCCGCTAAATTCATAATAACTTCTGGTTTAAAGTCTCTTAAAAGGGTTTCTATTAATTCTTTATCTGCTATATCTCCTTGTTGAAACTTATATTTGTCATTGTTATGTAAAAAATCTAGATATTCCGGATTAGCAGCATAAGTTGATTTATCAAGGTTTAATATTTGCACGTCGTTTTTATAGATTAAATTTCTTATGACGGATGATCCAATAAATCCTAATCCTCCAGTGACAATTATTTTCAAAATTTTCTTAAGATAACGTTTATATAGAATAGTTCATAATATTCAGATTTTTAATTTATTAAATTTAATTATAAATTTTAAAACTTTTATTTTTCACTAATTAATTTGTAGTCTTCATAAGTAATTTTTAATCCTTCTGAAAGTTTAGTTTTGTATCTCCACCCTAGCCTTCCTAATTTTTTAATATCTAGAACCTTTCTTGGAGTACCATCAGGTTTTGTAACGTCAAAAATCAACTCTCCTCGATATCCCACAACTTCTTTTATTTTTGAAGCCAATTCTTTTATTGTTAAATCTTTTCCAGTACCTACATTAATGTGACTGCACATTGGATTAATTTCACTTTGAAGTATTTCCTTCCCTAGATTCATGATATGTATAGATGCACTTGCTAAATCATCTACAAATAAAAATTCTCTCATAGCATTCCCAGTGCCCCATATTTGAACGTTTCCAAGATTTTTGATTTTTGCTTCATGGATTCTTCTAATAAGAGCGGGTATCACATGACTGTTCTCAGGATGGTAATTATCTCCAGGACCGTAAATATTGGTTGGCATTATGGATCTGTAGTCTATTCCGTGACTTTTAGAATATTGTCTGTTGAAGCTTTCGCAAAGTTTTATACCCGCTATTTTGGCTATCGCATATGGCTCATTTGTTTTTTCTAGATATCCATTAAGTAATTCTGATTCTTTAATAGGTTGATTAGCTAATTTGGGATAGATACAGCTAGATCCTAAGAATAAAAGTTTTTTAACTCCAGATTTAAATGCAGAATGAATTATGTTTGATTGAATTAATAAATTTTGATAAATAAAATCTGCAGGATAATTTTCATTTGCATAAATCCCACCAACTTTGGCGGCAGCAATATAAACTTGCGTAATATGATTTTTAGAAAAAAAATCTTTTACTGAGTTTTGATTAGTTAAATCTAGTTCTTTATGATTAATTGTTATTAATTCATGATTTGTAGAATTATCTAATGATCTATAAATTGCAGAACCCACTAGTCCTTTATGACCAGCTATAAAAATCCTTTCTTTATTATGAGGTTTTGTTTTATTCAAAATAATTTTTTATCTTATAGCCATGTTTATTAATAAGCTCATTTTTTTCTGCAATTTTTAAATCAGAAAGCATCATCTCTTCTACAAGCTTATTGAAGCTTATTTTAGGTTGCCATCCTAGTTTCTCTTTAGCTTTGGATGCATCTCCAAGAAGTGTCTCCACTTCGGTTGCTCGAAAGTATCTTGGGTCAACCTTAATAATGACTTTATTGCCCCAATAACCTACTTCCTCTAATCCTTCGCCGGACCATTCTATTTTCATGTCTAAAACCTTACCTGCTTGAAAAACAAAATCTCTTACTGAATATTGAGTCCCACTAGCAATGACATAATCTTCTGGCATTTTTTGTTGAAGCATTAACCATTGCATTTCAACGTAATCTTTTGCATGACCCCAATCCCTTAAAGCATTTAAGTTCCCTAAATATAAACAGTTTTGAAGCCCAAGTTTAATTCGTGCTAAGGCTCTTGTTATTTTTCTAGTCACGAATGTTTCTCCTCGAACTGGAGATTCATGATTAAATAAAATACCATTACAAGCATAAATATTGTAAGCTTCTCTGTAATTAATAGTGATCCAATATGCATATAACTTAGCTACTGCATAAGGACTCCTTGGATAAAAAGGTGTTGTTTCCTTTTGAGGAAATTCCTGAACTAAGCCATAGAGTTCAGAAGTACTAGCTTGATAAAACTTAGTTTTTTTTTCTAAACCTAGAATTCTTATTGCTTCAAGTATTCTTAATGCGCCTAGACCATCTGAATTTGCTGTATACTCTGGCTCTTCGAATGATACTGCTACATGACTTTGAGCAGCTAAATTGTAAATCTCATCGGGTTGAACTTGCTGAATTATTCTTAAGATAGAACTAGAGTCAGTTAAATCTCCGTGGTGTAAGATAAAATTCCTATTTGATGAATGAGGATCTTGATAGAGATGATCTATTCTATCTGTATTAAAAAGAGAAGACCTTCTCTTTATTCCATGCACTTCATAATCTTTTTTTATTAGGAATTCTGCGAGATATGATCCATCTTGTCCAGTAATGCCTGTTATTAGAGCTTTTTTCATATATTTATTATACTTTTTAGATTTATAAGATTACTAAAAAAGTGGTTTGTTTTCAATTAAAAGATGAAATTATATAAACTTTTGTACTAAAGAAATTTATTTAATGATTTATTAAGGTTGGGTACCTCATTAAGCTTATTGATTTTCAATTCAAATTCATGAAAAAAATATACGAAAAAATTAAGCACAAATTAATTTTAAAAACCATTCCAAGAGTGAAAAACTTCAAAGAGGCCTATTCATATTGCAACAAAAAAAATACTCTTGGATATGAATTCGAATTTCTATGCAGATACAGGTTTGAGAAACTCTCAAATTATATAAAAAATAATAAAGGCTTTATCTTTCCTCAATCTAGTGATTTATTGCTTTATTGCATAGCTTACTTTTTAAAAGAAAATAAAGGTATTGCTCCAAAGATTGTTGATTATGGAGGCGCATGCGGTGAAAATATTTTATTTCTTAAATCAATATTTGGAAATGATATTCTAAAATCTTCTTTTGTAATAGAAACAAAAGCGCAAGTTAAAGAATCTAAGAAATGGAACTATTCAAAAAAAATAAATTTTTCAAATGATCTAAAAAAAGTTTTAGATGAAAATAAGATTGATATTTTTTTCTCCTCTGGTTCCCTAAACTATATAGAAAGGCCTTATGAAATTTTATCAATGATTAAAAATCATAATATACCAATGGTTTGTCTAACAAGAAATAATTTTTCGAAAGAACCAAAATCTTTTATTCAAGCTTCTAATTTGGCAGATAATGGATATGGAGAACATATTAAAAAATATGGAAATCAAAAAATCTGGTATCCCTGTCAGTCATTAAATGAAACTAAAATAAAAAAAATTTTTAATTCTGAATATACACTTATGTTAAATGCATCATTAAATAAAACATGTATTCTTAAAAAAGATGAAAGTTATGCCAGAGATTTAATCTTTAATATTAAAAGTAAATATATTTCTGAGTCCCGAAAGTAATACCCAAAAAACTATACTTATTCTGCCGTCGTAATAAGTAATGTCATACATTTGTGATAAAACAATAATTAAACTTGCAGCTATCCAGCTTTTATCAATTATTTTATAAGGATAATTTACTTTCTTTTCTTTTTCTAGAAATTGCCAAGTTGAAAAAAATAAATATAAAATGAAAAATAAAAACGAAATAGAAACTATAAAACCATAACCGGCAGCTAATTCTAAGAAAAGGTTATGTGTATGCCGCTCAGTATAGTTATAAGGATTGTAATAAACCTCATATAGAATTGGNAAAAAAGCAGCGCCCAATCCAAAAAATGGTCTCTTTGAAATTATTGAAAATGCTTCTTTCCACAAATTAATTCTTCTGTATTCATAAATATTAACTAAATTAATCTTAAATTTGTCTAAAAGTTGCTGGGGAATTAATGAATTAGTAAAATTTAAAATCTCACTTGAAAATGGAATGTATGATTCAAATATAATTAAAATACTTAAAAGAATAATTATTAATAAAATAAGTAATAAGCTTTTAATCCCAGTAATTATAGGGATAGAAAAAATAATCCCTAAAAGGGCATTTCTAGAAGTAGTTAAAACTATAGCTAAAGTTGTAATTAATAAAAATAATAAGGATAATGATTCCTTAAATATATTTTTTTTGTTTATAAAAATAAAGCTTAAATTAAAAGGCCACATAACTGATAGCCAAGTTCCTGCATAATTTTGATTGCTAAAGAGTCCAGACAAACCCATGTGACCTTTAATAGCCTTTATGTACCAAATGACAAGGCCATCACCAAGGACTAAAGGACCTTCCCACTTTAAGAAATATTGCCCAAATCCTGTAATTAAAACAGGGATTGTTCCGCTAACTAAACAGATAGCAACTTTTAATCTTTGAGAATTAGTCTTTACAAAATCTTGAATACTTATGAAAAGATAAAATAATGGAAGCCAGTTTAATAACCCAATCCAAGTTAGCGAAATTTCCCATCCATAAAGATTTTGATTCGAGTAGCTTAAAGTTTGTACTAAGCATGAAATTAGCATTAACAAACCAATTGCAATCAGATATCTTGACCACTTATCTTTGAAGAATTCATTTTTTTTGTAAAAAGTAGAAATGATTGAGGCAATCAAAATCAAAATTATTCCTATCGACATAGTTGATGCCAAAAGAAAAGTTCCTACTAAAAAAATTTTTTCTGAAGATTTAGCTAAATTAAATTCTATTTGCATTCTCTTATTTACTTAAGAACGTTAATTACTTAATTAACGCTTCCTGCAGGATTCGAACCTGCGGCCCACTGCTTAGAAGGCAGTTGCTCTATCCAGCTGAGCTAAGGAAGCATCGTACTAGTATATCTGAATATAAAGGTCTATACAATTAAAGTTATCTTTTTCAACTTGGATAATTAATAATAGGTATCATTAGCTATGTTCATTTTCTGAAAAATCCATTTAGAATAGAATTAGTTCAATCACATGATTTGCCTAGAAGACTTTCAGAAAAACAAAAAAAAATAATAATAGATAATTTCAAAGATGGTAAGACAATAGAAGATTTATCTAAAGAATTCGATTGTACTAATCTAACTATAGTTAGAAATATAAAAAAAAATTTAGGTGAAAAAATTTATAAAGATTTAGTTAATAAACGCAAAAACCTTGAGAATTTCAAAAGATCTAGCGATAAAAAAAATATGATAAATGAAGATCCAGAATATACGTCTCCAAAACTAACAAATGTGATTATAGAGAGTAGTGATCTTAATGAAAAAGATAGTGAATCTTATCAATCTCCTCTCGCAGAATTTGTAGAAATTTCTCCTTTAAATTACGAAATAGAAAACTCTCCAAGAAAAGATTTATCATCTGTATCTATTGCTGATACTGAATTGCCTAAGATTGTTTATATGATAGTTGATAAAAATATTGAATTAGAAATAAAATTATTAAAAGAATTTCCTGATTGGGAATTCCTTCCGACTGAAGACTTAGAGAGAAAAACAATAGAAATATATTCTGACCTCAAAATAGCTAAAAGATTCTGTAAAAGAGAACAAAGGGTTATTAAAGTCCCAAATACTAATGTATTTAGAATTGCATCTCCTATTCTTGTCTCAAAAGGGATTACGAGAATAATAAATGAAGATAGACTTATAGCTCTTTAATTTAATCTTTTTTGGTTTTTGAAGAAATAGTTAATAAACTACCTACTAAAGAACCGCTGATAAAACTAGAACCCATAATGAAGCTTACTGGCAATTTAGCAGATTCGTTTATTAAAAAATTAACTTGACTTTCTTTTGAACTATTTTGAATCCCAATAATCAATAATAAAAATAAGCCAGAATTAAAAGTTACTGTAAAAATAATTTTTTTTAAAATTAAGCTCATATATTGAATTATTATTTTTCAATTTAAATTATAA
>FUFK010039186.1_pt1 | contig 37362 bp, 39 predicted proteins | sample 1021851 | NCBI WGS metagenome assembly FUFK01 (sample SAMEA51879418, study PRJEB19060) | metagenome | reverse complement strand
CAGGTTACCGGAATTAGCCTTAGCGATACAGGAAGGATCTTCGCGAATTTTCCAAGATGGCGAAAGAATGTCGAGTATTCTGTAGTGGAGATCGGTGAAAACAGAGAGGCTGCACCTTATCCCAACGCTCAATGGAATTCCTGGAAAGTTGGAGNTAAAGATCAGGACTCCATATTTGTGGCGGTGCAATCTATCATTGCTTCTGAAGATGAGTTGTTCGTCCTGGATACGAGAAATCCGCTATTTAAAGGAGTGGTGAGTAATCCACGAATATTTGTCTTTGACCTCGAATCTAANAAATTGAAGCATATTTATGAATTAGGAGATGATAGTTTCTACAGGGATTCTTATATNAATGATCTGCGTGTTGATAGAACGAACNATCACATTTATCTTACCGATTCAAATCATGCGGGTTTAGTAGTTATTGATTTGGAAACTGGTGAAAGTCAACGTGTTTTAAGCGACCACTACTCTACCCTTGCCGAAACCGATGAATTGACGATCAATGGAAAACAGTATAGGAACACGATACATTCGGATGGAATTGCACTGGATGAAGCTGAAGGTCTACTTTACTACCATGCCTTAACGGGCTACACTCTTTATACTGTACCTACGAAAATTCTTCGCGATGGATCTAAGGAAGAGATTCAGAAAGCTGTAAAGGAAGTTGCAAAAACTACTGCACCAGACGGAATGATTCTAAATTCAGATGGAATGCTTTACCTGGCAGATCTCGAAAATAATGCGATCATGCGATATAACACGAATTCTGGAGAGCAGGAAGTCCTTGCACAGGGTGAGAAAATACGTTGGGCAGATACTTTAAGTATTTATAATGGATATCTATATTATACAAATTCGAGGATCAATGAGGTGAAAGANGATATTTTAAATATGGATTTCAGCATTTATAGAATTAAGCTCTAGACTTAAGGGATCCTAATAAAAAAAGCAGATCAAATATTGATCTGCTTTTTTTATGCTTTCTCTGCATGTAAACATTTAAACCGAAGATTTCCCGCATCCGTATATTTNAGTCGGATTTTGTAATTCAATGGGCGATCTTCTTTATGAAATTCTCCCGATTTAGGATCAAAGCCACCATCTNTGGTGATAGATATACTTCTCACATGATCTGCATCAATTCCATTTAGAAATTGAAATTCCNTCTTACTTAGTTGTTTTTTGGACAGAATCGAATTGATTGTTTGCAAGTGTTTAGCTGTAGTATTCATCATATTAATTTTCGTTCGACATCTTCTCTTTTTCTTTTCTCATTTCTTCTTTTTTCTCCTCCTCCTCTTCATCTGTGATTAATCTATGATCATTTTTCAATCCAACTATGTGAATAATTGTAGTGATAGTCGTATACAACATTAGAACCACTGTGATCATCATTCCACTTAAGATCGAAGTACAACAAAGGCTCGCCCAGTATATCGTGGAATACCAGTTTAAGGGCACATTATCAGCCTCTGTGATCTGTATATTGAATAACTGGAACATCACCAGAGCACTAATGATTAGNACNGTATCAAGTTTGGCAATATCCAGAACCTGGTAATAATGTTCACTTTTTAGCTTGGATTCAGTACCGGTACTAATTCCCAATAAAGTTAATAGCAAGGTAAGTATCGTCGCAGAAGCAAGCGTGATCGTATTACATAGCATATTGAGTCCGCTATGGGAAGATTCTATAAGCTCTTTCGCTTCGTAACCGGAAAGCTGTCCTAATAAGAATATACCAAGTCCGGTAATTACGGTAGCGATGATACCTCCGTAAATTGCTTTTCTGTTCTCGCTAAAAAAGTTTCTCATTGTATTCTTTTTATTGATGGAATGGACAAACCCAGTCTTTGCCTGTCGCCTTGCCACTATATTGTTTTGCCTCGCTTGATGATCCAAAATCTTCTAACATGGGATTCATACTCCCCTGTAATTCTTTATCCCGATCTCTAATCTTATCACGAACTTTTTCGTAGGCTCCCATTTCCCTTAATTTCTCAAACTGCGCATGCAGATTAAAGGCTATGGAAGGATACGGACTTCTACGAGCTTTTCTCGAACTGTTGGGATGCATCCCTACAATATAAAAAGATCTTCCGGCAATACTGAAGCTAAAATTATCATTTTCTGGATCACTGCTTACTGCTGGGTCCCAGTCTTCAGTATCAATCTTTTCGATTTCTTCCAGCTGTTTCCATAACAATTGCTCAAATTGATCTTCCGTAGCAATATCAGAATCCGGAAAAACTGCGATCAAAGATTTAAAATCGTTTGTCTCAAAATCATATTCGGCAATGTATTTTTCAAGATCCATTAATAAATTTTTGGTTTGCTGGGGATCTCCCAACTTGCCGTATTGTTTGGTTTTCACATGTTCCTGGCTAAATACTGTTTGCGCCATGATACATGGATGNTCCTCATNAAGGATCCAATGTTCAAATTTCTCTTTCGTTTTCATCTTCATTCAATTTTAANACTACATATATGCGGCCTCTGGCTGGNAGGACTGCTCGATTAAACCCTTATCTGGTTGCTTCAGTATTTCAATAGTACTTCCATCTGCCTCCCATCGTATCAAACCTAGCTTTCTAAATTCCTCGAGCCAGTTCTCCATGACCCATCTTTCCCATTTCTCGTAAAATATTCGCGCATTTATCACGATAGCTTCTACCTGGTGAACAGGTGGTGAATGCACCGGGTGTTGCTGGTGGTAGACTTTTGCTGGTGATAATAGTAAAGGATAGATACTTTTAATTTGACGCATCTTCATAGCCACATCTGTATCTTCTGCACCGTAGCCTGTAAATTGAGCGTCGAAACCTTCAAGTACTTTGAATAACTGCTTCGGGATATAAAATGCGAGGCTCCAGAAAAGCATATAATCACCGGCCTCGACTAGTTCACTGATCTCGGGTCGGGCTGGATGAGCAGCACTTAGATCTTCCAGATCGCTCAATTCAAAATTCTGCGGAATGCTACTCTCAAGATAATATGGATTTCCCATAATTAGAGTTTTATGAGCCAGACCTTGCGTGATCATATCATCAAAAAAATCTGGATGTGGAATACAATCAACATCGAGAAATATTAAGTGATCAAATTTGGCATTTTCAGCTCCAATATTCCTTGCTTCAGCAATAGGAAGGTTAGCGCCCTTAGAACTAATTTCCGAAATCTCTATTGGTAAATCCTTAAAAGCGGTTAAGTCTGGCACCTCATCAATAGCCACGATCCTGATCTCATCTGGCTGCAGTCTACTTGTTTTAACGCCCTGTAGTAAATTATATAAATGTGTTTCCCGCCCCTTAACGATCGTGATCACTGAAAATTTTATCTTATTCTGCATGTTCTTCCTGTTGTTGGTTTGCAAATAGTTCTGGAATTAATGGTAACCGATCATAATTCCCATCTAAATGTATTTTTAGTTTATTAATCGCACGAAGATCATCATCGACATCCCACGATCTATGCTTTAATATTTCTGAATCATCCAGTTCAAATATAGAATTTGGATCTATCGCCAGATCATGCTGGTATAGATGGGTCGCAGTAGTTTCCTGCTCATTATAGGGCCTATCCTCCGGGATCGCCACAAAAGCTTTCTTAGCTTGCAAGATTTCGGTTACGGAGTTGAGTCCGCAATTCGCCACGACAAGATCAGCTTGCTCTAATAAATTCTGGAAATTTTGAACATAACCACAGTTCCTGATCCTGGAAATTGTGAAGATCTCTTCTGGCATCCCGATAACTTTGATCTCTGCGGAAGTAAAACGTTCCGGAAGTAGATCAATCGCCTGTAGAAGTCTTTCATTTCCTCCTCCTCCACTAATTACGAGGATGTTATTCACTCCTTCTGAAGNAGCCGTTATTTGCTGCCCAATCTTTCGATCTGTAACAAAGCCCAGGTAGATCGTTTTCTTCCGAAGCCAATCAGGAGTTTGATCGCTTTCAAATTCTTCAGGGTAATATGCAAGAACAAATNCAGCTCCCTGGAAAGCCTGTATATGTGCCGCATCATCCCTGTGACCTGGAAGTTTGACGTACGCATAAGGAATTGAAGAAACTCGCATCAAAGCTGCAATTTCTACGCTTACATCAACAANCATAAATTTGATGTTCCTTTCCACAACTTCCTGCAAGATCTGCGCGCTTCGNAATTGTATAGATCTTTGNCCCACCGGACTGTAATGCAAATAATCTGGTTCTGCAATCTGGTTTTTGAAACTTGCCGTACCATCTGGATTTTCATCTGGCAGCCGTACGAATTGGCCTTTCAAGGCCTCCGGTTTTTTCAAACTACTAAAAGTGCAAATTTNATTCTCAAAAACCTTTGCAAACAAGCGGGCAAAATTAAGATGACCACTACCATGCTGATGTGCGTAATACCCTATCATACCGCAATTTTTTTCAGATTTTCCGAGATCATTTTCCGGTAAAGATTTTCATAAGCATCTACCATTTGTGCTTTATCGCAAAATTCGATAGCTCTTTGACGACAATGATTTCTATTCAGCTTTGAACTCGAATGGATTGCATTTACAAATCCTGCTTCATCTTCAAGGTCAACCAGAACGCCGGTTTCCTTAGTTAAAATTTCAGGAGCAGCTCCTACATTAAAAGATACNACAGGAGTTCCACAAGCGAGTGATTCAGCAATTACGAGTCCGTAAGGTTCGTCCCANACACTGGTAAATAAGGTNACTTCAGAAGAACCAATCAATTTATTTAACCCTTTATGCTTAAGGTGTCCAATATATTCCACTCCTTCCAGCTCTAATCTTGGCTCTACATATTCTTTGAAATATTCAGAATTGCTAAGTGGTCCGGCCAGGACAATTTTCTTATTTGCTTNCAAGGCATAATCTATAGCCAGGTGTGGTGCTTTTTCCTTGCAAATTCGACCAATCCAGCAAAGTTTATCTTTTTCAGCAGATTTGGAAAAGGTCCACGCAGCAGTGTCGATTCCGTTATAGACTACTTCTGTTTCCGGAAGTAAGTGAGCATAAGTCTTACCAAGTTTTTTACTTACTACGCTAAATTTTTCACTATGATTTCTTCCGAAGATACTATCAAGGCCCGCGTGAATGCTATCAAAAACCGGTGTATGAAAAGAAGTTAGAAATTGATGCTTGCTACTGGCTCCCCAAATTATTGGTAATTCGTGCATGCTATGATTATGCACTACATCATAATCAATAGATTCGATGATCTCCAGTACATTTCTATACATAAGTTCATCCATTTTAGATTCTGTCAATTCTTTATTCGCAACCTGAACCAGGTCCAGAGAAGTCACATCAAATTGAGGATCTGAGCCGGATAGCGCGTATAAATGAACTTCATGGCCTCGTTCCATAAGCGTTTGTACCAGCTGGTGAGTGATCATTTCCAAACCACCGGCATATGGCTCGGCAATGGGAAATTTATTATGCGCGAGAATGGCTATTTTCATCTGGTATTATTTTAAGTTGGTTAATGGTTTTAGGCGTAAATTCAGAATAGAGATAAATTCCTGATAGAAGAAAGAGTAGGCTTACCTGAAGACTATACATTGCAATCCCGGTTTTTCCAACGGCAAATAACAACATTGTCATGATGAGCAAAAGGACCGGAATCCTNAGCGGAATATGTTTGAGACTGGATACCGATGCAAATTTGCTGGTTGTCACAAAACTTGCCGGCATTCCTACTACAGCCATAATGGGAGAAAAAGCCATCTCAAAACTTAGGGCAATATGAATCAAAAATGCTTTAAAATTATACTGAAAAGTGTTTTTTCGATTAGATAGGAATAAAAACAATTTGCCAAAGACGTAAATGCTAAACTGACCTAAGATAAGCATGGGAATCCAGTCTGAAATCTGCCACTTCGTAAATATTTCTGCCAGTATATACAGCAAACTGAATAGGATAGGAAATGACAGTAAATTCACCCACGCAGATAATTGCATAAACACAGATAGTTTACACTGATCCTTTACACGAAGACTACAAAATTTCAAAAAGCACTGTGTATTTCCATATACCCATCGATGTCTTTGCTTGCGTAGATCTGCAATACTTCCTGGCATAACTCCCTGCCCTAAAATTTGGTTTGAGAAGTAGGTTGTAAACTTTTCAGACAGGAATTTTATTCCGAGGTGTGCATCTTCAGTNAGGGATTCTGTAGGCCACCCTGAAACAGAAAGTANTGATGCTACTCTTATCATACTTAAGGTGCCAGTTGGTAAAGTGGAAAGACTTCGATTTCCCGCCTGAGCATAACCACTGAAAAAGTGTTCCAATTCGTTGAATAAACCATGGCGTTCATGATGAAGTGTATAATGCTGAGGGAATTGAACCACTGCTGCATTAGTACCATCAATAGTTGCTACAGCTTTGGAAAGACTATCTGGTTTCAGTATATAGTCGGCATCTACAGTGAATATATATTTGGTATCCGGATGCATTAGCTTTAAGCATTGGTTCAATGCGCCAGCCTTGTATCCATCAAGCCTGTCGAAGTGTTTAAAGATGACTTTTTCAGGATATCCATTGCAAAATTCACGAACCGGTTTCCAAAGTTTTTTATCTGAAGTGTTATTATCCAGTACNACGATCTCATAATTCNCATAGTTAAGCTGAAGAGCCGCNCGAACTGTTTTAATAACCAAATCTGAAGGTTCATTGCAAATAGCAATATGTATTGAANCTTTCGGCGATTTTTCGAATTTTGAAGATTTCGACAACGATTTATTCTGTNGCCTACAGAATCTGACTCTAACAATCGATTCTACTAACATTAGNAGACTNAACAGGCTTAAAAATATGATCAAAGTCGTTTCAAAACCCANCACAAAATAGGATAATATCACCGCAAGGANCATGACATAGCAAAGCATTAAAATGTTTTGAGATACTTTCAAAATTTCTTTTTCTTTTTACGAATTTGGTGGAAGTAGCGCATGATTGTGTGCGGTTTTACATTTGTGCTTAACGATATTCTTCTAATTAGGAAAGGTTTAACTCTAGAATACTCAAGGAATACACAGTTGTTAATATTTTAGTATTAGAAAAACCGACCACTAATAATGCAAACCATCAAAATTGCTGAAACGTCAGCCAAATCAATATTAAAAGAACTAGCATCTGGTTTTGAAACGGACTATACAGAGAATTATGGAGAAGCTTATATCGAGTTTTCCAACGAGCATGGGAATGGTATAATATCAGGTATAAATTTNCCTAACGGNGTCGGTATTTTTAGATTTGAAACAAATTTAAAGGAAGATACCTGTTTAGATTTCCATGGTGATCTGGTGCATCCTTTTAAATTTATATATGTAATAGAAGGCCGCCTGGATCATAGGTTCCGGGATGAAGATATCGTGCATCACATAGAGAAGGATCAGTCTGTAATAATTGGGGCGAATAGTGGAAGCGGTAATAAGATCATGTTTCCGGGAGGTATGACGATCTCTGTAGTTGTGCTGGATGTTGATAGAAAGAAATTTGTAGATCAACTTACATTTCCTCTGGAAGAAATGGATGATATCTATCACAGAATATTTGCAGATACTAATGCGATGCGTACCCTTTATCACCATACTCAATATAGTCTTAAGATGTCTCATCTAATTCAGGAATTAAGAGACTTTACTACACCTGGACTGGAAAGAGTAAGTTATCACGGGGCGAAAGCATTGGAGCTTCTTACATTTATGCTTATGCTTTATCGGGATGACAGTAAGCCTGAGGATCATCAAAATGTAATAAGGCAGAAAGATCTGGAAAAAGTGAAACAGGTGATCTTCCAAATAGATAAGAATATTGCAGAACTTGGCAATATTAGCTCGCTCGCCCAATCGGTTGAGATAACCGAAACCAAATTACAGGAAGGTTTTCAAATACTTTTCAATTGCACGGTTCATGAATACATCCAACGTAAAAGGATGGAAACCGCTATGCTGCTATTGCTGAAGACCAGTAAAACAATTAGTGAGATCGTATATGAAATCGGTCTCAACAGCCGAAGTCATTTTTCCAAGATCTTTAAAGAAAAGTATGGAATGACTCCAACTGCTGTAAGAAATAAGGATAAAGTATGATCGTAAATTCTAATGCTGATGGTTGGGAGATATTCTCACATTCTGCGCATGGATTGCTGGCAGGTAAAATTGCAGACCAGCTGAAACCAGATATTAAAGGTAGAAATTGGGTGGCTACCCTCACTGCGATCGTAGAACATGATGACCGGCAATTAAACTTCAGAGAAAAGGATTACCTAACCAATATTGGTACTCCTCAGGATTTTCTCGATGAGGACAGAAATATTAATGAGATCATTAAAAGAAGCCGCAGGTTACTGGAACAAGCTAAACTTAAGTCTAGTTGGGTCACCATATTAGTCATGAAACACCTGGAGTTCTTATACAAGGATCTTTCTGAAGAAAGCAAAATGATCCATCGTTTTATGAATGAAATCCGTGAGGAAATAAAGAAACTCATGAAAGTAAATTCAATGACTGACCAGGAGGTACATGACCTTTACCAGATCATGGTATTTGCAGATAGATGTTCACTTATCCTTTGCCAGAATGGAGTACCCGCCAAAAATCGGGAACTTGAAATCAACACAAGTATTCAGAATACCAAATATGTGATCTCAAGAAATGAAGCTGAGGACATCTTTATAGAGCCGTGGATTTTTGAACAGGATTCTTTCGAGTTAAGTTGTGAATACAAAATGCTGGAAAAGGCGTCATTCTCCGGAAATAAAGAATTTGAAGATTGTCTTCGGAATACTCCAATTAGTCTGAGGCATTGGAAGATTAGTAAATTAAAATGAATACTTATAGAGCTAAGTTGATTCATTNAACTGAAATATGTAGCTAACTGAAATTTTCTAGTGATCTTAGTAATGCTTACAACTACACAAAAAGGCATGAATACCAATACTAAGTCCGATATTGAAAANTTTTGGAACAGGTTTCTAAGTTCTAACCCTNACTATTCTANNAAGACAATTCCTCCACNCTACTATTTTTGTGATAATAAGAAGGATGCAGATGNATGCGCAGATCTAGACATCAAAAAAGCTACAGCTACTTCACTCTGGTGGTTCCAGCAGCATAATGAAATCTTACCTAAAGTTAGCGATCTCGCTATTGTAACAGATTGGAAAGGCAATCCGAAGGCGATCATTAAAACTACCAAAATAGAACACGTAGCTTTTAATCAAATTACCGCGGAATTTGCAGAGATTGAAGGAGAGGGAGATAAGTCGCTGAAGTATTGGAAAGAAGTACATCAGGCATATTACGAAAGAGAAATGGAAACTTACAATGATAAATTTGATGAGAACATGATCATTGTATGTGAACATTTTCGAAGAATTTACAGTGAGGTTTGATTTTCAGACTGTATAATAGATGAAACTAGAAGTGTCTAGTATTATTCCAATATTAATAAATAAAATAGAGTGCAGACTATAATTTCTACGATAACCGAGCTTATTAGTGAAAATCTGGATGATAAGGTTGTCTTAAAGCTTTTGGCTTAAACTAAACGATTGGTTAGTTTTGTACCAGCATTATGGCAAGAGCAAAAAAATATAACGAGAAAGAAGTAGCAGAAAAGGCAATGAATCTTTTCTGGAAAAACGGCTATGCGAATACATCGATGCAAATGCTCGAAAAAGAAATGGGAATTAATAAGTTCTCTATCTATTCCAGCTTTGGCAATAAAGATGGTCTGTTTCTAAAAAGTCTGGATTGTTATAAATCAAGATTGTTCGTGCTTGTAGATAAGCTGGTAAAGTCAACCAATGGGATTCCCGCGATCAAGGAATACTTTTACGATTTTGTAGATTTCACGAGAGACACTAAACATGGTAAGGGCTGCCTGGTCACCAACACCGCGAATGAAATTGGTTTAGAAAGCGAAGAGGAAATTCCGCAGGTTCTAAAAAGTTTTACAGATGAGATCAAGCAAGTGTTTGCTGATAAACTTAAGAATGAAAGAAATTACGATTTGGATATGATCGAAGAAAAAGCAGATTATCTCCTGATATCGATGTTCGGACTTTCCTCTGCCACCAGAATTTTTTCTGAAGACCAATTGGAACATTATATAGAGAACATATTTAAAAACTTATAAAAAAATTTACCCTGAAACTAAACGGTCGTTTAGATACGATCAAACTTTAATTAAAAATTGATAATTATGAATACTGAAAAGAACACAGACATTTTAACTGTACATACGAAAGAATCTGCTCCGGAAGGCGGAAAAGCACTTTTAGAAAAATCTGAAAAAGCTTACGGATATGTACCCAATTTGCATGCAGTACTTGCAGGCTCACCACAACTTTTAGATGCTTACCAACAGTTGCATGAGCTATTCTCAAACTCATCATTTGACAAGGATGAATTAACTGTAGTATGGCAAACGATTAATGTAGAGCACGAGTGTCATTATTGCGTTCCTGCTCACACGGTCATTGCCAAAGCGATGAAAGTTGATGATGCTATTAGCAATGCCCTGCGTGATAAAACAAAACTCCCTTCTGAAAAGCTTGAGGTTCTTAGAAATACGACCCTCACACTTACCAAAAATCGTGGAAATATCTCTAAACCTGAGATCCAGGAATTCTATGATGCAGGTTATTCTCAAAGACAATTGCTTGATATTGTACTAGGCCTTTCTCAAAAAGTGATTAGCAACTATACAAATCACATTGCNGANACTCCAATCGATAAAGGTTTTGAGTCTTTTAAGTGGAACGCATAATATTGCAGACATATTTAGAAAAGAGCAGCCCCAAATGGCTGNTCTTTTTTGTTTCAATTTTTTCATATTAGTACGGTAAGATCCTAATCCTTAAATTTCGATCCTAATTTTAAGCTTTCGAATNTGGGTTATCTTCCAAAAGTCAAAATTTGCTGCATAAGCAGTNTTGCNGANGCAAANCTCGCCATTAATGNGGGTGCAGATGCAATTGGTTTAGTAGGACCTATGCCTAGCGGTCCGGGAATTATNGACGATCGGCTAATTGCTGAAATTGTTCAGGAGATCCCTCCCGGTATTGAAACTTTCCTGCTTACCAGCGAAACTTCAGCTGAAAATATAATAGCTCACTATCNAAAAGTGAATACATCAGTCATACAACTGGTTGATCNAATAGAACTTTCAGAATATAAAAAGATCAGAGACCACCTGCCTCAGGTTCAATTAGTACAGGTCATTCATGTGACTGGTTCCGAAGCAATACGGGAAGCACAAAAAATTTCCAGCTACGTTGATACCATTTTACTGGATAGCGGAAATCCTGGACTGGCAGTTAAAGAACTCGGAGGTACCGGCCGAACTCATAACTGGAAAATAAGCAGGCAGATCATTGATAGTCTGGATATTCCGGTTTACCTCGCTGGAGGTTTAAAACCTGAGAATATTCAGGAAGCAATCNGAGCTGTTAAACCATTTGGAGTGGATCTTTGTAGTGGCGTTAGAACTAATGATCGTTTAGACTCTAAAAAACTGCTCAAATTTTTCAGCAATCTAAAGCAGTGAAATTCTAAAATCCNAAATATTTGTTGGTCTTTTGATGACCCAGGAATAACTGTTAGTCCTTTGCGTTAACTCTGNAAANTTACNNGTCGTTGTANAACAAATTATAAAATTCNGAAATTGCTTGCAGAAATTGGATTTTACTCTAATTTTGCGAAAAATTCACAAATTTTTAACACAACACAACAACGACATGAAAAGATTATTACTGCTGCTACTAGTAGCATTATTTTCAGATTTTGGAGCCCAGGCGCAGGTTACCACAGCAGAGATTAGTGGAACCGTAGTCGATGATCAGGGAACTCCGCTGCCCGGTGCGAACATTACAGCTGTTCACACACCAACAGGTACTCAATACGGTGCCGTTACAAATTTTGATGGGGATTTCACCTTACTGAACCTTAGAGTTGGAGGACCTTATACCATCTCTGCTAGTTTTGTAGGTTTCAAGACTTCAATTTTAGAAGACGTTAACCTTAATCTTGGTCAAACTTTCAATGTAGATGTGAATATGGTAGCAGATGCTACTCAACTTGATGCGGTTATCATTACTGCTACCAGGAACCAGATCATTAACTCTGATCGTACTGGAGCTGAAACTAACATTGGTCGTAAAGAATTAAAAACGCTACCTACAATCTCTCGTTCAGCATCAGATTTTTATCGTTTAGAACCTACAGCTTCCAGCAACGGATCCTTCGGTGGTCGTAATGACCAGTTCAATAACTTTAGCCTGGATGGTTCGATCTTTAACAACCCATTCGGTCTGGATGCCGCTACTCCTGGTGGTCAAACTAATGCACAACCGGTTTCGCTGGATGCTATAGACCAGATCCAGGTNTCTACAGCACCTTACGATGTAACACAGGCTGGGTTTACCGGAGCTTCTGTTAATGCTGTGACTAAAAGTGGTACCAATGAGATCGAGGGAACTGTTTACGGTTTTTACCGTAATGAAGATATGACCGGAGATAAGGTTGGTGGCGATGATATTATCGTACCAGATCTAACACAAGCCCAGTACGGTGTTAGTATAGGAGCACCAATAATCAAAGATAAATTGTTTGTATTTGCCAATTTCGAGAGAGACGAACGTCAGGATCTTGGATCTAATTTCGTAGCTGGCAGACCAGGTCTTACAGGATCAAATGTTTCCAGAGTTTCTGCGGAAGATCTTGATTTCGTTTCCAATCAGCTTTCAACTTTGGGTTATGAAACCGGACCTTATGAAGGTTATACTTTTGATACTGAATCAACTAAAGGATTACTGAAGCTTGACTGGAACATTAACCAGAATCATCGAATGGCTGTAATTTATAACTTCCTTGATGCATCCAGAGATTTGCCGGCTAACCCGGAAGCTATTGGCCGAAGAGGTCCAGACCTTACTACCNTGCAATTCAGAAATTCAGGCTACAGGATCAACAACAAGATCGATTCTTGGTTAATTGAACTTAACTCTAACTTTGGAAATAATATTTCTAATAAATTCCAGGCTGGATATACTCATTTTGACGATAGTCGTGATCCTTTTTCTGCTCCTGCTCCACCAATTAACATTCAGCAAGATGGTGTGCGTTATATCGTAGCAGGTCACGAACCTTTCTCCATAAATAACAGACTTGATCAAAACGTTTACCAGATCACCAATAACCTGAACATGGTTAAAGGAAATCACACCTTTACTTTTGGTGCTAGTTTTGAAAAATTTGAATTTGACAACTCCTTTAACCTTGGAGCATACGATTACAATGGGGATGCTACTTTAGGCACAGGTCCCGTAAGTACATTTTTCGATGCTTTTACCAGTGTACGAATAGATCCTAATAATCCTGGAACTTCATTTGAAGAGGCAGTGAATAATGGTACTATTGGAGCAGCACTTCAAAATGCGCAGAATACATTTGATAGTCGAAATGCTAATGACAGTTGGGCACTTGCTGAAACTAATGTTGGACAGTTCGCTCTTTATGCTCAGGATAAATGGAAAATAACAGATGATTTTACATTCACTTACGGACTAAGAGTTGACAAACCTCTTTATTTTGATACTGAAGATAAGATCCAGGAAAACATTGACCGTCTTGCCGGTGGTACTTTTCCAAATGGAGATTATCAACCAGGAATCACTTACTACAATGAGGACGGTGATGCGCTTAATCTAAATAGTCTCGAACTACCTTCCAATAAACTATTATGGTCTCCAAGAGTTGGTTTCAACTGGGATGTAATGGGAAATAATCAGTTACAGCTTCGTGGAGGATCAGGGATCTTCACAGGTAGACTTCCTTTCGTATGGATAGGAAACCAGGTAGCAAACCCTGCGTTTTATTTCTATCAAACTACAGCACCAGATTTCCAGTTTCCGCAGGTATGGAGAAATAGTCTGGGAGCAGATTATAAGTTTGAAAACGGACTTGTGGCAACCACAGACCTTATTTATACAAAAGATCTAAACGCACAAATGGTTAGAAATTATGGTCTTTCAACTCCAACTGGAACTTTAAATGGTGTGGACAATCGTCCGGTTTACCAGACTAGTGATCGTGCAGTGAACGANTTTGGTGGAGTAACTAATGCTTACGTCTTCACAAATACAGATGTTGGATATTCCTTCAACTGGTCTGTGAAATTAAGCAAGAACTTTGAAAAAGACTTTTTTGCAAGTGTTGCCTATAANTATNTGAAATCTGAAGATGCCAGCTCTCTTGATGCTGAGATCTCCAGTGATGCTTATGACAGGAATCCGGCTATTGGCAACGTAAACAGAGCTGTAAGCACTCCTTCAAGATATGGTGACAAACATCGTATTGTAGGACAGTTGAACAAGCAATTTTTCTACGGGAAGGATGACAGATGGAGAACATCTATCGGTGCATTTTACGAGTATGCCCAGGGAGGAAGATTCTCTTACACCTATTCCGGAGATATCAACAACGACGGATCTGTTTTGAATGATCTTATTTATATTCCAACTCAGTCTGAACTTCAGCAATACCAGTTTACAGGAAGTGTGGAGGAACAAGCTGCGCAAAGAGAAGCTTTTGAAAGATTTATTCAACAGGATGAATATTTGAATGATAATCGTGGTGATTATGCAGGGAAGTATGATATTTTGAGTCCATGGAGAGGACGCTGGGATGTGAAATTCCTTCAGGACTACAACTTTAAGGTTGGTGAAAAAACAAATACGATCCAGTTCAGCATCGATATCCTTAATTTCGGAAACCTGATTAGCTCAGACTGGGGTGTGATCGAACGACCTGTTAATGATCAACCTGTTGGAGTATTCGTGGATGACACCAATACACCTGTGTATACATTCGGTGGCCAGACCAGAACATTTGCCAATGACTTTAGTCTTGACTCAAGATGGCAGGCTCAGGTTGGATTACGTTATATTTTCTAATGCTAATGAGTTCAATTACAGAAAAGCAGCCTTTACAGGGCTGCTTTTTTTATGCTTTCAATTCAGATTTAGTTAACTCACAGCATTCCCGGCAAAGTTTGACGTATTCATAATGCTGGTTCGCCTTTACAAGCATCAGATCAGTATCACTACCACTTCCTATTTCCACTCTTCCGTTTTCATCCGGTAACAATTCACAATTTCCCAAATGCAGTACATGGTATTTACCAAATCTTAATCGTTTTTCTATATAAAAGGTATGGGTTTTCTTACCATTTCTAAACAGGTTAAATAGAGTATCGATAAATTGCTGTACGTTCATACATTAGTTTATGGAAATTTAATTGCTCTGTTTTGAATTGGTGTTTCAGCTATTTTAATAAAAGCGGGCTAGCATTATCTCTTTGTTAAGCACACGATTGGCAGTAAAANCAGCTTTAGGTGACCAATGTTACTTTTGCTTTCATTTTGCAGTCCTATCTTTGCTTTATTAAACGCTACAATTATGAAAATCGAACAAATTTATACGGGATGCCTGGCTCAGGGCGCTTATTACNTAGAAAGTGATGGAGAAGTCGCTATTATAGATCCGCTAAGGGAAGTTCAGCCATACCTNGACAGNTTAANTGAAGCTGGCGCAAAACTCAGCTATANTTTTGAAACACATTTTCATGCTGATTTTGTTTCGGGTCACGTAACGCTTTCAGAAAAAACAAACGCACCTATTATCTACGGGCCAGNTGCGAATCCCGAATTTGAAGCGATCGTTGCTGAAGATGGACAGGAATTTAACCTTGGTAAGTTGACGATCAAAGTACTGCATACTCCTGGACATACAATGGAAAGCACGACCTATTTACTGAAGGATGAAAATGGTAAGGACCACGCCTTATTCACAGGAGATACACTTTTCCTTGGAGACGTTGGCCGTCCAGATCTTGCGCAAAAGGCCGCTAGTATGACCCAGGAAGAACTCGCAGGAATNCTATTTGATAGTCTGCGGGAAAAGATCATGCCGCTTGCAGATGATATTATAGTATATCCCGCCCATGGAGCAGGTTCTGCCTGTGGAAAGAACATGATGAAGGAAACNGTGGACACCCTGGGTAACCAGAAGAAAATGAATTACGCTCTGAGAGCAGATATGACCAAAGCTGAATTTGTGAAAGAAGTGACTGATGGATTNCTACCTCCTCCTGCCTACTTTCCAATGAATGTTAAGCTAAATAAAGAAGGTTACGAAAGTATCGATAAAGTGATGGCTAAAGGATTGCAGGCACTAAGTCCTGAAGCATTTGAAGCGGCTGCGAATGAGACAGCTGCAGTAATGCTGGATATTAGACACCAGGATNAATTTGCAAAGTCACATATTCCAGGCTCGATTTTTATAGGTCTTGATGGCAGTTTTGCCCCATGGGTAGGCGATCTTATAAAAGACGTTGCACAAACAATTCTATTAATTGGTGATGAAGACAGAATTGAAGAAGCGATCACCAGATTGTCCAGAGTAGGTTTCGATAATACCATTGGCTATCTTAAAGGTGGTTTCAAATCGTGGATCGATGCTTCTAAGGAAACCGATACTGTGGAAACGATCAGTGCGATAGACCTGAAGTCAATTGTAGAAGATGCACCTGTTTTTGACGTAAGAAAACCAGGCGAATTTCAATCTGAACACTTGCCTAATGCAGTTCACACATCTCTTTCCGAGATAAATGAGCACCTATCAGAATACCCTGAAAATGAGAAATTTTATCTTCATTGCGCGGGTGGTTACCGTAGTATGATCGCCGCATCAATTTTAAAAAGTAGGGGAATTCANAATCTTGTCGATGTACAGGGTGGTTTTAAAGCCATCAGGGAAGCTGGTCTAGAAACGACGGACTATGTATGTCCATCGACGCTATAAGCGATAATTTTAAATACATGAGGCGGTCATTTTGATCGCCTTTACTTTTGTAAAACCAGGGTTGACATTGCTCTTATGTCCTGAACATTCGTAGTCTTTACAGGTTCCAGCAGTTTGAGATCGTATTTGTTGATTAATTGAGAAATAGTCTCCCTGTCTAAATAATAGCCTGCTTTCCAATCANTATATGAATCAGATAACTCTACTGTAGCCTTCAGCAAACCAATATTAGAAGCTGTTCTAATAAAAATACTTCCTGTAGGCTTCAGAACTCTTATCAATTCTGTAAACATTCTATAAAAATGATTTTCATCTTCAGCAAAATGAAGTACAGCGCTGCAAATAATATGATCAAAATGAGCATCTGGAAATGGTATTTCTGAAAGTTTTGCAGGCATCAACCTCGCCTGCAATTTTGGGAAAATTTCCTTCGCTAAACGCAATCTTTCCAGGTCCATGTCAATTCCCCAAATATTATAATCGAATCCTGCGAACCATCTTAGATTTCTACCTTCACCACAACCTGCATCAAGTATTCTATCGCTTCGCTTATACTTCTGCTTCATGATCTGGTCGATCAGGTAGATATCCATATTTTGTATATACTGAAATATTTGTGATTCTTCCATTGGAGTCTTATTTTCGGAACAAAGATAGAGAAGCAACAAATGTTACTCAACAGGCAGCAATTCTATCTTACTTTTGTAAAAAAATTAGATGAACCTCTTCCGAAGATTATTTCTAAGTCAGCAAAACACAAATCATAACATAGTCAGGTTAGATCCGGATGATTTCAAGAAAGCCATTTCAAAAAATTCTGGGAAACTTATTGATGTACGTACAAAAAGAGAATTCGCTAACGGTGTAATTCCCGGCGCGATCAATCATGACCTTATGCAAAAGAATANTTTTCTACAAGCATCTTTTCACTGGTCAAAATCTGAGCCTATTTATCTCTACTGCCAGTCGGGAATGAGAAGTATGAAGGCAGCCAGGCTTTTGTCGCGCAACGGATTTACGAAGATCTATGAGTTAAGAGGAGGAATCTCAGGTTATGATCTCTAAACAAAATTCATGAGAAAAATAAATTACGCAATCATCTTACTCTCAATATTNGGCTTTACAATTTCAGGTTATGCTCAGGATAGACAGGAATACGGTAGCTGGAATGCTGCTTTTCTAACTAAGAATATTGGCGAGGACTGGAATGTAAGGCTCGAATATCATCATCGTACCACTTCTTTTCTTAAGTATCACGAACAAACTGTAATTCGCCCATCTATCGACTATCGACTCGATAGTATTTTTAGTTTTGCTGCCGGGTATAGTTACTTGCATAATGATCAAAATATCAACATCGCCAAACCAGATTTTTACGAGCATAATCTCTGGCAACAGGTGGCACTGAACCACGAAATTGGTTTGATGAATTTTAATCATCGATTGAGAGTAGAAGAACGTTTTATCGATGCTATCGTAGAGCGTGGTGGCCAGGAACTAATTGATGGTAGTAATTATCAAACCCGACTCAGATACCGCTTGACAGCTAGTATAGATGTCTTGAAAAACCCTAACATATCCATAGTCGCGTACGATGAGTTATTTCTAAATTTTAATTCTGGGATCTTACCAGACACAGTAGACCAAAATTGGATTTTTATAGGACCGCAAATAGGAATAGCGAAAGGCCTGAACATTACCTCAGGCTATCATTTTATTGTGTTGCCTAGATCTGGAAATAACCTGCACAGGCATATTTGGGATACCATCTTAAGTTATACCTTTTAAACTGATGCGCTTTGGGAATTTGCAGGTGAAGGATTACTATTNNGTAGGCGTGCAGTTACTATTATTCCTTATTTATTTTATACCGGTAGATCTCTTTAGATTAAATATCCCTGATTGGTTAAGAATGATCGGATTAATTCCCGGAATATTAGGGATTGGGCTGGCTTTTTTTACGCTATTTCAACTTAGAAATATGTTGTCTGTGTTCCCTACACCAGTAGATAGCGGGAAATTGATTACCAAAGGTGCATTTTCGCTATCCAGGCANCCAATTTATACTTCAATAGTTCTCTCTGCTTCTAGCTTCGGAATTTTTTCTGANTCGGTATTTCGACTGATCATTACGGTACTGCTGTTTATTCTATTTTACTTCAAATCAAAATATGAAGAGCGTTTATTACTACTGAAGTATCCGGAGTATGCTGAATATTCGCGACACACTCCAAGATTTCTTTAATAAATCCAGATTTACCCCTTATTAATTACCAACTTCTGAAGCAGATACCAATAAATTAGTCCAGAATTGCCAGAACCTGAGTAAGTTCAGCGCGGGTGTTCCAGAGTTTCTCCTGCACGCTAATTTGCTTAAGTCGTGCACTTATCAAACTTTTTTCCCGGGTATTGACGAGGAAAACAGAACTTTCTCCAAGTTGCAGCTTTCGTTCTTCAGCATTAAGCATGATTTCGTAATTTTCTACAAGTTGATTAATCATCAACACCTGCTCCTGGTAAGACAAAAATTGTTCTTTCAGCGCCCTTATTTTATTCTGAAGATTGAGTTGTTCGCTATATAATTCTAATTCTGCATCCTGAAGTTTGATTTTCGATTTTTGTAGATCCCCGCGTTCTTTCCGAAGAAATAAAGGAATACTGAAGTTTACACCAACTTTATAATTCTCATTGACAAAACTTCTTAAAATATCGGGATCGCCACTTAAAAAATTGTATTCCAGATCCAGCTTTGGGAGNAATTTGTTTGCTTTCAATCTTCTGTCAAATTCCAGAATTTCTACCTTATACTCCAATGACCGAATTTTNGGNTGCGTGGTAATTTCAGTATCACTTAAGAACTCGGCNGGAATCGTGCTATTTTCGAATAACGCATCCTCNGGATATNCACGTTCCCTAATTACCAGAGGNGTATTATTNTCAGCCCATAAATAAGTTCCTAATTGTTGAGAAGCCTTGAAAAACTTCAATCGTGCCTGTTCCAGGCTTAACTTACGGTCCTGTATTTGAATATCGGCTTCCAGAGTATCAATAGCAGGCTTATCACCTACTTCAAAACTGGAAAGGATTCCGTCATATCGAAACTGCGCATTCTCAATAAAGTTGTTGTACAACTTAAGCTCCCTATACGCGCTAATCCAGTCAAAATAAGCTACAGATGCGTCATAAAGAACTTTGTTCACCGCCAGTTGTTGATCTGCAAGAGATTGCTGCTGGTATGCTTTTGCCTGTTTTAAAGCAGCCATACGCTCGTTGATAAACAAACCCTGTCCTATAGGTACAGAAATTCCTGCTGCAAATANACCATCATCTGGTACAGTGTTCTGCGGATTCAAATAGAAACCTTCGTTCTGTTCAAATTTTGCCTTCAGTTCAATTCCATACCATGTTGGGATCTTAAAAGCTGCATTGAAAAGGTCAAAATAACGGGTATCTTTAAAGTCCTTTCGATCATAATTAGCTTCTATCTTCGGGTCAAAGCCACCTCTAGCCTTTAGCAATTCAGCATCACCAAGATCGGCTTTCAGTCTGGCCTGTCTAACTACCGGATGAAAGGTTTTTACCATCTGCAGGTATTCTTCAAAATTCAGAACAATACTATCCTGAGTCTGGCCATATTGTAACATAGGCAGAAAAAGCAAGGCAATAAGAAAAGTCCTGTTTAAACTCATTTCTTCTTGTCGGTTTCAGTTTTATTTTCCGGAGTATAATAATTTGGAGGGAAACCATTTAAATGACGCCATAATTCATACCAGATTGGTACGTCTTCCAGTAATGCCAGTGTATTCGCCCCGGAACCCACTCTTAACGCATCTGGCCATTCGTGGTCGTTTTCATCTGGTGCCAGTAAAACTCTATACTTTCCATTGGGACTAATGAAATTCTCTATAGCAACTACTTTCGCACCGTAAGTACCGTAAGATACATTTGGCCAACCGCTGAATACGATAGCAGGCCAACCATCAAACTGTACTCTAACCTCTTCACCTTTATGCAATAATGGTAGGTCAATTGGCTTTACAAATGTTTCCACGGCGAGGTCATAATCTGAAGGCATGATATTTACCAACTGCTCACCTTCTTTAAAAGTCTCACCGATCCCGGCTTTAATAGCCTTGTTTATATACCCGTTCTGCGGCGCTTTGACATAGTAGAGATCCTGCCTCATTTCATAATTCGTATAAGCGTTCTGGAGTTTACTCACTTCAGCCTGAGCATCGAATTTACCTGATTCTGCAGAGGAACGATCACTTTGAATCTTGGAAATCTTATCACTATACTCTGCAGCAGTACGATTAATTTCGATCCTGGCATTAATGATATCATTTCTACTTGCCATTAGCTTATTCTCTTGCGAAATTAGTTTCGCCTGAGTTTCCTGTAGTTTAAGTCGCTTTTCTTCTACATCGGTCATCGCTTTCAAACCTTCTTNCTGAAGGGTTTTAGTACGATTAAACTGAGTTTCAGCAATGCTCAGATTTGTTTTAGCGGCCTGCAGGTCAATGCTGTCACTTTTAGTTTTCAGTTTTGCCTGCTCCAATTTGTTTCTTGCCTGTTCCAGCTTAAGTTCCCGTTCCTGTGCTAAGGCCTGTAATTGCGTGCCTAAAGCAGAGATCTTTTGATCATAGGATTTCAGGGAATTAGACTTGGAAGCTACCTGATCACCAGTTCTTTCTACCAGCGATGGATCAAAATATTCGTTTTTAACTTCGGTTATATGAAGGATCGTATCTCCTTTTTCAACATAATCTCCTTCATTTACGAACCATTTTTCGATCTTACCAGGAATGACCGACTGTATTGTTTGTGGTCTTTGCTCTGGACTTAAAGTAGTCACAGAACCATTTCCTGATATCGTCTGGGTCCACGGAAGAAAAAGTACGATAACGCCGAAGATCGCAGAGAACTTCAGGAATCTGTTGAAGTATTTAAAGTGTCTTGTATGCAGAACCTTTTTCCCGGCTTTGAATTGCCTTAGGTCAACCTGCTCATTCAATGGATTTCTGGTGATATTAAGCATAGTCTTTAAAGATTAGATTCAAGTTTACCATCCCGAAGAATGATATGACGATTACAACGATTCTGCCATACTTCGTCTCCACTGGCAACTATGATAGACCATTGTTGATCTTCAGACATTAGATGATCTACAATACGTTTCTCATCTTCATAATCAATTTGGTGTAAAGGTTCATTCAAAATCAACAATCTTGGATCCCGCAATAAGGTTCTGGCTAAAATGATTTTTTTGGCAATGGTATGAGGTAATTTCATGCCTTCAGGATAAATTAAGGTTTCCAGACCATCGGGTTGTTGGCGTACAAATTCTTTTAGACCAGTTTTATCTAAAACTGAAAAGATCGCAGAATTAGTAATCGTATCATCACCGAAAGTTAGATTGTCGAATAAAGTACCTTCAAACAGTGATTCCTCTGTAAGCGACTGCCCAAGCAAACCATGATAATAGTTGAGATCTATATTCCTCAACGAAATCCCGTTCACGTAAATCTTTCCCTGGGTTGGCTCTACCAGTCCCGCAATGATCCTTAATAATAAAGATTTCCCGGAACCATTTGGACCTTTAAGCAGTATCTTCTCCCCTGCCTTGATCGTTAAATTAATATCCTTGAGAACTTCCTGCCCATCAGGTGTTTTAAAACCAATATTTTTAAGTTCAATTTCTAGGTCTTTATGTTCTGCAAAAGAAGTATCTCCACCAGATCTTTCAAGTTTTTTATCAACTACTTCACCAAGTTTTTCAAGGGAAGTCAGTAAATCGTAAAAGTTTTCAAGCCCCATGATCATTTTCTCCACAGAGCTAATAATCAATAGTATAATGATCTCTGCTGCTACAAACTGCCCGATATTCATTTGCTGATTAAGCACCAGGAAACCTCCAATTAAAAGCAAACCGGCAGTAACCAGAGTTTTGAAGCCAACCATTTGAATAAACTGAAGCTTAAGTACCTGGAAGTGGCTCTCCCGCTCTTCAAGATATTTTGTTACCAGTGCATCATTCTTATTAATAGCATGTTTAGTCTTCCCGGCTACCTTAAAACTAATTAAGGTTCTGGCTACTTCCTGAATCCAATGAGCGATCTTATACTTCATTTTGGATTCTTTGATACTTGTATGCAAACCTCGTTTAGCTGTGAATCTGAATACCAGATATATAAGAAGCACGAGTANTATTCCGTAGAAAATAAAGAAAGGGTGGTACAGTGAAAGCAGTATTAATCCGAAAACGATCTGTAAAATTGCGGCTGGAAAGTCCAGTACCAATTTGGCTATTCCCTTCTGTATCGTAATGACATCAAAGAATCTGTTGGCAAGCTCCGGAGGATAAAAGTTCTCAAGCTCAGACATCTTGATCTTCGGAAATCTGTAGGTAAATTCAAAAGAGGCTCTGGTGAATATTTTCTGCTGAATATTCTCCAGAATCCTGATCTGCATTANCTGAAGCACCCCAACNAATGCAACCCCTAGAGTCACCAATATTACCAATATTATCCAGGAAGTCGTAATTCGAGCACCCTGAATTAGGTTAACAATAGCCTGAATTCCCAGCGGTACCGAAAGGTTCACCAATCCNGCNAAAATTGCATAATAAAGNATTTGCAGAAAATCTTTTTTNTCAAGCTTTAGNANNCCAACAAATCGCTGCCAGGCAGTCATTTTTTCTTCAGCCATTGAGTTCAATTTTTAGGGTATTGATCACGAGGTCTTTAAAATAATTGGATACACTTTTCTTTTCTGAACAGTCTGTAATAGACTGAATATGGTCTTTCAAAAAATGTTGATGTAAGGCACCATCCAGAACCATGCTGGAAAGGCTAAGGGAATATTCATAATCTGAAGATACTTCAGAAATCATTTCCGCTATTCTGGTAACCAGTCTCTTGTAAATGGAAAAATAACCTTCTTTATTATCTGTTTCCACCTCTTTAGTGAGATAAGATTTTGAAGATTCATTAATGATAATATGGTTCAGCGCAACTTCGTTAATATGCTGAAACCTGAAATCCTGAACAACAGGATGCGTAATCACTTCGATAGCTTTCAGTAATTTTTCATTCGAGTNTGAAATNCCATAGGTNGACATNGTCAACTGAAATTCTTTCCAGCCCCAGAACCAGTTNGTNATATATACCAGNAACTTATGCTTNTTTTCGAAATATCNATAGATNGAACTTTCGTTTGACTTGATCTTGACACCTAGNTTTTTAAAGGTGAACTTCTCAAAACCTATATCGTCAATGAGAAGGATTCCCTGACCTACGATCTTTTTCCCCAACTCACTGGACTCAGGATCTTTCAGAAATAATTCTGAATTCACTGAAATATTAATNTTCTGATATAATTTATCCACTTAAGCTTATTTGAGACAAATCTAATAGTATTACTATTAATATATGATAGTTTATATCTTAATTAACAGTTGTTAAACTCTCATGGATATAAAAAAACCCGGAAAAGTTTCCGGGTTATAAGCTTAAACTTCCTGAACACCGGGTTCCAGCGGTGCCTCGATTAGTTTCTCAGGAGTTATAGGTAACTCTCGCATTCTTTTCCCAGTAGCATTGAAAATGGCGTTTGCCAGTGAAGCGGCGACACTGGTAATACCCAGTTCTCCTATNCCTTTAATTCCCATTTTATTCGCGATCTTATCTTCNTCTGGAAGNAAAATNACATCAATGTTNGCCATATCNAGGTTCACCGGAACATGATAATCTGCAAANGANCGGGTAATNAAATTNCCNAAATTTGGTTCAACATCTGTCTTTTCGGCGATAGCCATACCTGCTCCCATGGTAAGACCACCAATTATTTGTCCGTATGCAGTTTTGGGATTCAAAATCTTTCCGGCAGCTCCAACATTTACCATTCTTTCGATCCTCCACATCCCGGTATCTTTATCTACCCACACTTCAGCGAAGTTGGCACCAAAAGAGAATACAGAATGTTTTTCAAATTCNGTAGAAGGCTCNGCCATNCCGGTCATTTCAAATTTNGTNANCTGNTTCTGCTTNAAAAGTTCAGTTANNGCAACTTCCTGATCTTNAGGAATACTTCTATTNTCTTTTAGTTTCATGACTGCATTTTCNCAGGCNGCTCTTGCTCCATTACAATAAGATGCAGCACCCCACGATCCTCCAGACCCNGGAGTTACGGGGAAGTTAGAGTCTCCAAGTTCTACTTTGACCTGTTCTACTGGAATTCCAAGATATTCCGCAGCAGTTTGAGCCACGATCGTATAAGTGCCTGTACCAATATCGGTCGCATCCATTTGAATAGTTGCTTCTACCTTATCTTTAACAAGTTCCAGAAGTACTTTTGCGTGAGTTTTACGATAAGGTGAGTTTCTGGAAGCCGCACTAACACCATAGCCTACAAGCCAGTTTCCTTTTACATTAGTTCGAGGTTGATCCTTACGATCTTTCCACCCAAATTTTTCAGCGCCAATGCGCAAACATTCTACCAGTAATCGGGAGGAGAAAGGTTGNTTCTTATGAAGATCTGTTTGAGTATCNTTCTTGATCCTGAATTCTAAAGGATCCATCTTTAACTTCCAGGCCATTTCATCCATTGCAGATTCCAGTGCAAAACTTCCAGTTGCTTCTCCCGGAGCTCTCATGGCAAACGGTGTTTGCAGGTTCATGGGCATNAGTCGCTCGGTCACCTTGGCATTCGGACTGTTATAAAGCATTTTTGAAACCATTCCGCAGGGTTCCTGGTAAACAAGATTAGGTGAAGTATGCGACAGGGTATCATGAGATAAGGCTGTCATGGTTCCATCCTTTTTAGCACCAATCTTCATCGTTTGCTCATTCTTCTGTCTAAGACCTGTATTAGTGAACATCTGGGTTCTGGTTACTGTAACCTGCACAGGTCTGCCCACCTTCTTAGCCGCCATAACCGCCAGGGTTACATGCCGCTCTACATTAAGTTTGGATCCAAATCCTCCACCAACATAGGCTGCGATCACTCTCACGTTCTTCTGCGGAATCTGGAAAGTATCTGAAATAGCAATAGTAGCATCTTCTACCATCTGCTGACTAGCATACGCTGTTACCTTACCGTTATTCCACTCGGCGATCACCGCATGAAGTTCCATGGGATGATGATGTTCGATAGGAGTTATATAAGTCTGCTCCACAACCTCATCTGCTTCAGCAAGTCCTTTTTCCATATCACCACGAGAATAATCCGAATCCTCACTTGGAAAAAATGCATTATCCCGTTGTTTATCAAAATGTATCGCAGGATCGCTTGCCTTACTATATTCGAATTTAACCAGTCTCGCAGCATATTGAGCCTGCTCGAAAGTTTCAGCAACCACAACTCCTACATACTCGCCGTAATAATGCACTTTATTGCTCTGAAGNACCGGTGCAATAGTATCTGTAGCGATCTGATANCGATCTTTCTTGAAATCGTTAAGCTTTTCAGCATTCTTATGAGTGATTACCGCAAGTACGCCGGCAGCATTTTCNGCTTCNGTAGTGTCTANAGAAACAATAGTTCCTTTNGCNATGGTGCTATTNATNCCCTGTGCGTAAACTTTATTTTCTATAGGAAATTCTGAAGCATACGTAGCTTTCCCGGTAACCTTCAAATGTCCTTCTACCCGGTCTATCGCTGCACCAACTCCAGTTTTGTTCATTGTCTTCATCTTATAAATTTTTGAAATTGGTTATGCTGTTCGATTTGTAGCCTGCTCCAGTGCCCGCACTATAGCTTTCTTACCCATCTCGACCTTATATTTATTATTTTCAAAAGGCTTGGCATCTCTTAAAGCTAGTTCAGCGGCCTTCTCGAAATTTTCTGTATTCGCTTTTTTACCCTTTAGAAAATCTTCAGCTTTTGAAAGTTTCCAGGGTTTGTGAGCAACTCCACCCATGGCCAGACCAACTTTGGAAATCATCCCATTTTGAATGGATAATCCAGCTGCCACTGAAATAAGCGCAAAAGCATAACTGGAACGCTCTCTAATCTTCAGGTAATAGTAATTATCTGCAAATTCTGGAGATGATAAATGTATTTGAGTTATAAGCTCTCCTTCCTCAAGTGTAGTATCCTTTTCAGGTTTATCACCCGGCAACCTATGGAACTCATTAAATAGAATTTTGCGACTGGAACCGTCTGTTTTTTGAACCTCAACTTCAGCTCCCATCGCGGCAAGGGCAACGCACATATCTGAAGGATGTGTAGCGATACATTCCTTGCTATAACCAAAAATTGCATGTACTGCATTCATTCCATCAATTGCACCACAACCAGAACCTGGTTCCCTTTTATTGCAGGGCATTGAAGTCTCGAAGAAATAGGGACATCTGGTTCTCTGTAGTAAGTTACCTCCATTGGTAGCCATATTCCTGATCTGTGCAGTAGCAGCAGATAGCATCGCCATGGACAGTAATGGATAGTTCTGACGGATATCCGGATGATTCGCAGTATCAGAGTTATTTAGCATCGCTCCAAGACTCCAACCTCCAGATTGATTCTTTTCAATTTTATTGAATTCAAGATTATTTACATCCACTAATTGATCGGGACGTTCTACATCTTCTTTCATTAGATCCACCAGATTAGTTCCTCCGGCCAGGTAATGTGTCGTTGCAGTAGTTTCCTGCAAAGCTTCCTGTGTATTTTTGGCATTCGTATAAGTGAATGGTCTCATATCTGGTTGGTATTAAGCGTTCTTTGCATTTTCCATTTGTTCCTGGGTAGCAAATTCCCAGGTTGGCATTTCACTATCTCCGGAATGAACCTCCTTAAAGGCCTGTACAATATTATTATAAGCACCACAACGGCAAATATTTCCAGACATACGCTCTCTGATTTCTGCTTCGGAAAGTTTGAGGTCTTTTTTGATAGTTTTCAGATCTTCAGTTAAATAACTGGCTTCCCCATTCTTAGCTTCTTCCAGTAATGCTACAGAAGAACAAACCTGTCCAGGAGTACAATATCCGCATTGGTAGCCGTCATGTTTCACAAAAGCTTCCTGCATAGGATGAAGTTTTCCATCGCTGGCAAGACCTTCTACTGTGGTGATCTCTTTTTCGTCGCAGGTTGCTGCAAGAGTTAAACAGGATAGTTTTCTTTTACCATCGATCATTACTGTACATGCACCACATTGCCCATGGTCACAACCTTTTTTTGTACCGGTAAGAGCAAGCCGCTCCCTGAGTGCATCGAGCAGACTCATTCTAGAATCGATATTTAGTGGTTTGCTCATATCATTCACTCGCAAATTCACTTTTACTTCATTTAATAAGACCCGTGCTTCTTCCGGAAGGTCTTCCATAGTGCTAGCAAACAGATCATTAGTAAAATATGAAGTTNCCCAGAGACTCATACTTGCCACTGAGACCTGCTTTAAAAAGGTTCTCCTTGAAGAGCCTTTCAGCCCCATTTCATCAAAAACCTTCTTTTCATCATCGGTGAAGTCATCTGCCTCAACCTTGGCATTCCACTTATCTAAATCTTTCATGTAATTATTTTTTGGAGGTAAGTCTACCCTTTAAAATTACAGAAATAAGACTTGGGAAATGTTACTGAACTGTTAACAGCGAGCGTTAACGAACCAATCGCCACTCTTTTTAACCAAAGTTTATTATTAAATAGAAAATATCAGATGCTTANATCAAGTCCGAACTTNAAGATAAGTCGCAGTCCAACNTAAAATACCAGGACAGCAGTTAATATTCCGAGTAGCCTCAAATTGAATTTTTTACTGCTTAGATAAGAACCAATTATTCCCCCTAAAACTACAGCTATGATCAATTTCAAAAGCAGGTCTGTCTCAAATTTAAAAGTATCAGCCATATGTAGTCCCACTAATCCAGCGATACTATTTACGAGTATAAATACTGAAGCCAGGGAGGCGATGATACGTGCATCCTTCCACCTCATTAGGTTGAGTACAGGCGAAAGGAAAATTCCACCACCAATTCCGGAAATACCTGATAATAATCCAATACCTCCACCCAGAACTGCCTTTTTAAAATCGGTGAATTCCGTAGTTACATGCGGAGATTTCCAAAAGCGGAGACACATAAAAACGCCTGCCATTAGAAGTGCAAACCCTAAGATTATAAAGAAAATATCCTGTGATAATTTTATCTGCGCACCCAGGTAGGCAAGGGGAATACTCAGTACAAAAAATGGCCATAGAATACGAGGTTTTAATACACCATTTCGCGCAAAAACAACGGTGCTGATAGAAACAACGCAGATATTCAATATTAAAGCGGTAGAACGAATCTCATAGAAATCGGTCATGACGAGGCTTAGTATGGCCAGGTAACTGGAACCTCCACCAAACCCTACCGAACTATAGAATAGCGCGATTAAGAAAAATAACAATGGCAGGTATTCCAGAGGCATNTTAGGANATCANAAATGTTTTAATTAATGATCCTTTCCCTATTTTTTCATTGGCTTCAACAAATGCCAGTGCATTTCCTTTTGCCATTGAACCTATCATTGAAGATCCCTGTGCGTTTAGAATCTCTACCATATTATTGTCAATATTAGCTTTCAGAAAGACTGGACGGTCTCCCCTGTTGTGAAAATCGCTGAAAATTGGCAAATTAAGCTCTAGCAAGCCTTTACCTGAAAGTCCGCTAAGCTTTTGTAAAAGCGGTAATACATAGATATAAAAACAACTAAGAGAAGACGCGGGATTTCCAGGCAGCGCAAATACAAATTGGTTTCCTTTCCTTCCAAGATATAAAGGTTTTCCAGGTTTTTGCTTCACCTTATAGAATAGCTCTTCTACCCCATTTTCTTCCAGCGCCTGTTTCACAAAATCGTAATCTCCTACTGAAATTCCTCCAGAGAGTATTAGTACGTCTGTATTTTGTAAAGCTTCCGAAATTCCAGTTTTGATCAATTCAAAATCATCATTGATCTTCCTGCTTGCTGAACTGGAAAATCCTTTACTTACCAATGCCGCTTCTATAGCACCACTGTTGGATTCGTAGATCTGCCCAGCTTGCAGTGATTCTCCGGGAGCGACCAGTTCATTCCCGGTGGTGATCAATTGAATGACGGGTTTCTTAAATACTTTTATTTTTTTGAGCCCAAGACTACCTAGCATTCCAATTCCGGCAGCAGTAATTTGGTACGACTTGCTAAATACCAGTTCACCTTTCTTTAGTTCTTCACCTTTCTTTCGGATACACTGGCCTTCTTTTGGTAATTCATCAAGAATAAGTAAGTTCTGTTTAACCTCCGTTTTTTCCTGCATGATCACTGCAGAAGAACCTTCCGGAACTTTTGCACCGGTAAAGATTCGAACTGCTTCACCGTTCTTAAGTATGAACTCTTTCGAATCACCTGCAGCAACTTCACCAACGATCTTATATTCCTGCTGAAGACCACCCAAAGCATAACCATCCATAGCCGAATTATCAAAACCCGGCAAATCAATGTCTGCTTTTAGATCTTCAGCCAAAACTCTGTCAAGTGAATCTTTAAGACCTACTACTTCAGAATCTAGTTGAACATCCTGTGATCTAATAATTTCTAATGCTTCCTGAATTTCTACCATTATCCTCCTATTGAGATCATAGACCGATTTTGTTCATAATGCTCTGCATCCATCTTCACATCCATACCATCCCTGGAATGTTTCTTGGATTTAATGGCATTTAAGATAATCGGACTTAATTCTTCACCTGCCCGCATAGGACTGAGTAGATCGGTTTCAGAATTGGCAAACAGGCAGTTTTTCATTTTTCCATCGGCAGTAACTCTAATCCGGTTACATTCGCTGCAAAAAGGATTGGTGATCGTGCTAACAATGGCAAAGCTTCCAGTATGACCTGCCACTTTAAAATTTGTACTTGTACTATGCTTAGGATTTTCGAGTACTTCGATTTCTCCAAATTTTTTCTCAACCGTATCCAGTATTTCCTGTTTACTCACGCCCTTACTCCAGTCCCATTCATTTCCTTTAAAAGGCATGAATTCTATGAATTTCACAACCAGATTCTTATGCTTTGTAAGTGCAATAAAATCATTGATCTCGGCATCATTTACACCCTTTATCAGCACGATATTAAGCTTGATATGCATACCCATTTCAAGCGCCTTCTCCAGGTTCTGCATAATACGGTCGTAAAAATCCCGCTTTGTTATAAAAATCGACCTTGCCTTATCTAGGGTATCAAGGCTGAAATTGATCTTTTTTAAACCTATTTTCTGAAAGAGATCCAGGTATTTATCCAGTACAATACCATTAGTGGTGATCTTCAAGGTTACTCCCAATTTGGAAAGTTCCTCCACGAGATGCCCAAAATTCTTCCGAACCAGAGGTTCTCCACCCGTAAGCCGAATGGTATCTACTCCAAGGTCTCTAAAGCTGGTCGCCAGGCTAATAATCTCTTCCAGGGTCATAATACTGGGTTTATCCATTAGCTGAATTCCATCTTCTGGCATACAATAAAAGCACCTCAAATTACAGCGATCTGTAAGTGAGATCCTCAAGTAGGTATGTGGCCTCCCAAAATTATCTACGATCTGCTTTCTTTCTTCAATCATGTCTCTTTCCTTCTAAAACTTTGAACGCATGCAAAACATGCGGAAATATGGCGTCCATGCACTCTGCTGCGCCTTTGGTGGAACCTGGAAACGCAAGTACAAGCTTTCCGTTCATTACACCTGCTACAGATCTTGACAGCATAGCAAAAGGCATACGTTGTTGTCCATAACTTCTAATCTGTTCTTCTACACCGGGTAGATTTTTGTCCAGCATCTTGCAAATTATCTCGGGAGTATTATCCCGATCGCTTACCCCAGTTCCACCCGTGAAAATTACCAGGTTTCCTTCGGCGTTTTCCAAAGCTGTTTTAATTTCTGAAGGTTCATCTGCAATGATGGATTTTGTGCCAGNAATGTTCAAATCCTTCAGTTTGGAAAGGATCANTTCNCCAGCCTTATCCTCACCATTCCCTTTCGAAATAGTATCGGAACATACAATCACACTGGCCGTAATCCCTTCAGAATTGATCTTAAAGGAGGATTTACCGCCTTTCTTTTGCTGCAATTTTATGCTACCAATCTCCACCTGTTTATCGATGGGTTTTAGCATATCGTATAAGGTCAGCGCTACAATACTGGCGCCATGCATAGCTTCTACCTCAACACCGGTTTTGTAGATCGTTTTCACCTCTACCGAAATATGGATCTCAAGATCCTTAATCTCATATTGAATACCAGTATATTCGATAGGCAATGGATGACAATCTGGAAGCAGATCCGGAGTTTTCTTCACCCCTAAAAGTCCGGCAGCTTTAGCCATTTCGAAAACATTTCCTTTAGGCACCGTATTATTTCGAATCGCATTGATNGTCTCTTCCGAAGAAGTTTTTACAATCGCCAAGGCCGTTGCTTCTCTCAGGGTATTTATTTTGTGTGTTATGTCTACCATTATTTATTTACTTTCCATTGGTGAGAATCGTCCTCAAAAAGTTCTTTTCCAAAGATGGGTACTTTCGCTTTGATCTCTTCCACGAAAAAATTACATGCCTCTATCGCTATCTTTCGATGAGCCGAAGAAGTGAACACGAACAAACAGATCTCTCCCGTATTTACCCTACCCATACTATGATAAATATGAGCGCAGGTGATATCGAATTTAGAGAACGCTCTTTCCCTTATTTCATGAAAAACCTGTTCCGCCATTTCTTCATAGGCACTATATTCTATGGCCTGAACTATTTTACCATCCACCTCATCTGCCCGAATCTGACCAAGAAAGATACTATGTGCACCAATATTGGTTTTGGACTGATGATTCGCGATGGATTTCGCGATCTTTTCAGGAGGAATTGCTCCTTGTACAAATACCTTCTTAGGTTTTTTCTTATCCATTTATGATTGTTTGAACTCCACCGGAAACATTTTNAAGATTCCCGAAATGAAATTTATTTTCTAATAATTNCTTTGCNCGNAGNCTTCTAATTCCAGACTGGCAAAATACCTGTANNTCTTTATNCTTCGGAATTTCTTCCACNCGTTCCTCCANTTGCTGAAGNGGNATTCTAAGTACATTTTTAGANTCGATCNNCGGCTCTTCATGCAATTCTCGAACATCCAGGTAAAGCTGATCTGTATCTTTTAAAATACAGTTNGNNNCCATACTTTGNATACCTTTTTCCATTATCTTTTTGATCTGCTCCGGTCGTTTCTTTATTTCAATAAGCTGATCCTGTTGAAACATCAAATTCTGCATTTTTAGTTTTCCAGATAAGACTGTTCCTATTCCAAGAATGATTTTTACAGCTTCCATTGCCTGGTACATTCCGAAAATTCCAGGTAACATTCCAAGGGTTCCCATAATTTCACAACTTATATTTTCACGCGCTATCTTCGGAAAAAGACATCGATAACTTGGCCCACCTTTGTAGTTGAAAACAGAACACTGACCTTCATGTTTATAAACCGAAGCGTAGATCCAGGCTTTGTCTTCCAGTAAGCAGGCATCGTTGATCAAATACTTAGTTTCAAAATTATCGGTNCCGTCAATGATCAGGTCGTAATTNGCGATTAGTTGGCGGGCATTAGAAATAGTCAGCCTTTCATCGTAGATCTCCAGGCAAACTTCTGAATTCAATGCCCGTAATTTTTCGGCAGCAACCTCTACTTTTTTCTTACCAGTATCAGCCTCAGCATATAATGTTTGCCTGTGCAGATTTGTGATAGACACGCTGTCGTGATCAAGCAAGCCAAGTCGGCCTATCCCAGCTCCAGCAAGATAAGTTGCGGCGGGACAGCCAAGACCGCCCATCCCAACGATTAGAATACCGGCATTCCTGAGTTTTTCCTGTCCGGAAATCCCAATATCATCCAAAGCTATTTGCCTGTCGTATCTCATCCTCCTGCGAAAGGAGGTAGAAATGCGATCTCGTCTCCTTCTTTTAAAGTTTTATTTTCATCAAGTTGCTGATTCACTGCTACCTGAATTGTTGCAGAATCCTCAAATTTATATTCCTCGAATACGATTCTTTTGAGTTCTGCCAATGTATCTGCACTTTCCAATTCTTTATATTCTTCCTGCAGGCCTGCCGTTTCAGCAAGTTTTCCGAAGTATTTCAGTTTAAGCTTCATGTTCTAGTTTTTCTAAAAGTTCTAAATCATTCTCAGTGTCGATATCAACAATACCTTTTTCGAATGGCACCAATTGATAATTAGTAAGTCCGTTCTTAATCAGGTCTCTTGCACCACGATCACCTTCGATCTTCATAAGGTCAGGGAAGATTTTGCTGGAAAATATTGCTGGGACACCTGGAATTTCCCGGTATTCTGAAAAAGTTGCCAGGCAATTTGCTGTAAAGTGTGTATTTATAAATTTCTTTAAAAACGACTCACTTATAAATGGTTGGTCTGATAATAATACGAGTACATTCTCAATAGCAGGATGCAAATTTTGAATTTCTTCCAGTCCTTTTTTAAGGCTTGTCGACATGCCTTCCTGCCAGTTGCTATTGATTAAAAGTTTATGATTTTTCAGTTCAACCTCATTTAATATTTTTTTCGAATTCGCGCCTAGAACAATTATTCCTTCTGAAAGGTTTAAATTTTCTGAAACATCGATACTATGCTGTAGCAGCGTTTTATTCTTGAATTTCACCAATTGTTTTGGCTTTCCCAANCGCTTACTAGAACCTGCAGCGAGAATTAGAACGGCAATATTTGATCCTTTCCTACTCATCTCTATATACTCAATGTTTCTNAAATTGTCCTTTCGTGAATTGGCGAGTTTTTATATTTCAAAGATTTAGCGCTGGAAGCGGTTAGTACTGCCTGGATTTCTGCTAAAATGGACAAACCAATCTCGGATGGCGTTTCAGCTCCCAGTTCCAAGCCTATTGGTGCATGAATTCGATCCTCATCGACATTGGAGATTTGTATCCTTTGGTGATCCAGATCATTCTTCATACGTTCCCATTTTTTAAGCGGACCAAGAATACCTATATAAGGAACTTCTCTTTTNTTAAGCAATAATTTAAGGACTGCGAGATCATAATTATAATTATGACTCATAAGTGCAAAACAGGTTCTTTCATCAATCTCAATATTCTCTAAAATTTCTTCCGGCCTGCTCACGATCACCTGGCANCCTGAGGAAAATCNTTGTGTATTCGCATGAGTTGGTCTCCCATCTGCNATAATGATCTTCCACCCCANAAGTTCTGCCTGGCTAGCCAGGACNATTGCATCATTCCCCGCACCTATCAAAACCAGCTTAACCGGTGGATCATAAAACTGGATATAGTTAATTCTGCTGGTTCCGTTTCGCTCCAACTTCAGAATATTAGATCGCTTATTCTGAATAACTTNTGAAGCTTCATATAACACTTCTTGATCTATTTCAGCTGAAGTGAATATTTTATCTTCAGAATAGATCAAAGCAGTGGTTCCAGGTTGAAAACTGGTTTCTTCCAGGTCGAATTCCACCAGAATTGAAGCTTTTCTCTCGGTTTTTGTTGCAATTTGAAGCAATTCACAAGCATTATGCTCATTATCGAAATTAATCGCNTCAAATAATACCTTAATAATTCCATTACATCCTAATTGTGCGCCAATTACTGCATCATTCTCATCACTGGTATCATAAGTAACCAATTTATTCTTCTGCTGATGCATAGCGTGTAGAGCTTTTCGAAGTGCATCGCCTTCGAGACATCCACCACTAATAGCCCCGGTGAGATTGCCGAATTCATCTACTAACATTCTCGCACCAGCTCTGCGATAAGAAGAACCTTCCACATGAACCACGGTCGCCAGAACGCAGGATATTTCCTCATTTTTCAGCTTGTTATATTCTGCTACAATTGCTTCCATTTCTCTCATACCAGGCTCGTTTTTCTCATACTATTGATCGCAGTTTGAATATTTTCAAATGCCAGGTTCAGCTCTTGCTGCGTTGTAGTTTTACCCAGACTAACACGATAGGTAGCCAGCGCCAGACTCTTTTCAAATCCCATAGCAGTCAGGACATGCGAAGCTTCTATTATATTGGAAGTGCAGGCTGAACCTCTAGAGATCGCAATCCTGTTCATTCTGCGATAGAATGCATCTCCTTCTACATTGTGAACACTAAAACTAATGGTATTTGGAAGTCGATCCTGATCTTTGGCATTTATTTGAACTTCCTCTAAACCCTGCAGCTGCTCTTCAAAATCATTACGTAGCAACAACATTTCTTCTGAAGTTTCTTGCAATTCCTTTTTTGACAATTCCGAAGCAGAACCAAATCCTACTATTGCCGGAACATTTACAGTTCCAGGCCTAATTCCATTTTCCTGATTCCCTCCATACATATACCTGGTTAAGTCGATTCTCGAGGAACTATATAATGCACCTGCTCCTTTAGGTCCGTAAATCTTATGAGACGAAAAAATTGCGAGATCTATTCCCAGAGCTTTTAAATCAACGTCAATTTTACCGACTGCCTGGGTGATATCGCTCATCAACACGCTACCATTCTGGTGCGCCAATTCTGAAATTTTAGTGATATCCTGAATTACGCCAGTTTCATTATTAGCCAGCATCATCACTGCCATACTGGTATCTGGACGCAACAAACTTTGAAAATGTTCCAAATCCACTATTCCGTCACAATTGACCTTAACATAACTAATTTCATACCCATCATTCTCTAAGCGCATTCAGTGTTTCCAGAATAGCTTTATGCTCCGTTTTACAACTAATTATATGTTTTCCTTTGTTTCTGTTTTCTTTTGCAAACCCAAGCAAAGCAAGATTAGCAGCTTCCGTAGCTCCTGAAGTAAAAGTGATTCCTGAAGTTTTGGAATTGATCAAATTTGCCACCTGCTTTCTTGCCTGTTCCAATGCCTCACTGGCATCCCAACCAAATGCATGATCACTATGAGGATTTGCAAAATTCTGAGTGAAATATGGCAACATCTTTTCTAGCACCTCTTTTCGAACCGGGGTGCTGGCATTATAATCAAGATATATTTTCGCGGGTTGTATCAAATGCTTTAAGCGTTATGTATTTAAATATATATCGGACTTTAAAACTATGAAACAAGGCTTTAAATTTCTCAGTTTTAGTTTTAATTTAAGATTTCAAGCAGCTGTTTCTCCTCTTCTGAGACTTCCTGTAGTTTTTTCTGAAGTTTATTGTAAGCTTCCATTACTGCTTTTGCATACATAGTAACCTCAGCACCACCACCGGTCTTTCCACCCTTCCTTAATATTACCAAAGGTTTTTCGGAATGCTTATTTAACTGCTGAACAATATCCCAGGCTTTGCGATATGATAACTGCATTTTTTCTGCTGCTTTGGATAAACTACCTTCAGCTTTGATATTCTGAAGTAATTCATGCGGACCGGGACCATAGAATTTATCTCCATTAGTCTCGATCCAGCATTTCACCTTAATACTTTTCATGGACATCAGGTCTTAAGATCGCCCTGCAAACCGGT